>OGYL01000174.1_pt1 | contig 46263 bp, 37 predicted proteins | sample 1576541 | NCBI WGS metagenome assembly OGYL01 (sample SAMEA3541551, study PRJEB24748) | human gut metagenome | biome: human gut; feature: human-associated habitat; material: faeces | place: China | collected 2012 | reverse complement strand
GTCGCTATGGATTTTTGTTTTTGATTAACTGTTCAACTTCATTTTACAACGAACCTGCAACTTCTTAAGCTGTTCGCGGCGATATTCCAGATCTCCTTTTTCTTCCGGGCTGATAGGATTGTCGTCACCAGTAGAAGTCAGAACGGATATTTTCATCCTTGTTTCAACACGGGCTTTCAGATTAATGTACTCGTCAAGCGTCAGATCCGGCCAGAAGTTCACGAGCTGGATCTGCTTGTTCCTGCTGCCGATACGGTCGATACGTCCGAACCGCTGGATAATACGCACGGGATTCCAGTGAATGTCGTAGTTGACGCAGTAGTCACAGTCCTGCAAGTTCTGGCCTTCGGAGATGCAGTCGGTTGCGATCAGGATATCGATGTCCTTCTTGCTCTCCGGCATAAGGACGTCTCGGTCCTTGGAAACTGGCGAGAAGCATGTGAGGATGTTGTTGAACGTCGCCTTGAAGTTCTTCAGCGTGGTTCTGCCGTCGACCGTGCCACTGATCATGCCGCTGTTGAGGCCGTACTTGTCCATGACGTACCGGCTGACATTATCGTACAGGTACTCTGCCGTGTCGGAGAATGCTGTGAAGATCAGCACCTTCTTGTTGCCGGGGTTGATCGGGTTCTCGATCTTCTGTGAGATAAGCTTGTAGAGCTCCTGCAGCTTCGTGTCATGTTCCGGCGTAATATCCGCAATCATGAGAATCAGAAGTTCGAGCGTATCCGCATCCTTTTGCAGCACGTCCTTCCAGCTCTTGTAATCCATATCGGCAAGGTCAATCTTCACTTTACGTCCGACAGTGAAGTAGTCGGTGTTCTGGTCCTCCATGTCGAAGTCGTCGGAATCAGCTTCATACATGTCGATGTTGGCTTCTCCATATTTCTCATACTGAGTGATTCCGTCGATTGTCTCCATAATGAGTTCGCGGATGCGTTCCAGTGTAAGCCGGAAGGATGAGACCGAGCTTTCCAGCCGCTTGAGAAGATTGACGCTCATCAGCCTGCGGATACCTTCTTCCCGTCCGGACTGCGTCAGATTGTTTCCCTTGTGGTGTGTCAGATCAATATATTTCTGCATCTTGCTCGGAAAGATATAGGCAGAAGGCGTGTAAATCTCCAGCTGAAGCTGAGAGAGCTGTTCGTATATTTCGTTGTAGTTGATGGCGCTCGGAAGATCCGTCAGGCTCGGCCTAAGTGAGATTGGCTTGCGCCGTTCCGGGAACTTGCCGATCTTCTCCGTGTTGTAGTATTTCTCAATATGTTTTCGTGACCGTGCAATGGTTACAGAGTCGAGTACTTCAAAAAAATCAAATTCCAGTCGGCGCAGCAGGTTATCCGTTGTCCGTTCCTCAGCTGGGAGCTTGCTCCAAGCGTTGAATGCGGTCTGCGCCTGACGGAATATCTCGTCGATCGACTTTGACGTATTCAACTTCTCATCCATCAGCTCCGGCGTTCCTTCATATGCGAGAGCAAGTTGATTCTTAAGATCGTTAAACCGATTATTGACAGGAGTTGCTGACAGCATGAGTACTTTCGTCTTCACTCCAGCGCGCACAACTTTATTCAGAAGTTTTAGATAGCGGTTTTCCTTCTGGTCCTCGCCGGAAAGTTCTCCGCCGTTTCGGAAGTTATGTGACTCGTCAATAACTACAAGATCATAGTTTCCCCAGTTGAGCCGGTCGAGATCAAGCCCGTTTGATATACCATGATTGCGCGAAAGATCGGTATGGAAAAGAACATCGTAGCGGAGTCTGTCTGCAGCGATGGGATTGTTGACGTAGTTATCTTTATATGTATTCCAGTTTTCTGCCAGCTTCTTCGGACAAAGTACAAGGACAGATTTATTTCTGTTTTCATAGTATTTAATGACGGCGAGAGCCGTGAAGGTTTTACCAAGACCGACACTGTCGGCCAGAATGCAGCCGTTGTACTTTTCGAGTTTGTTGATAATGGCAAGCGCTGCATCTTTCTGGAAGTCGTAGAGCTTATTCCAGATTTTGCTGTTCTTAAAACCTGTCGCTTCGTTAGGCAGTACGTCCTCAGATACATCCTCCAGAAACTCACTGAACACGTTGTAGAGCGTGATGAAATAAATCAATTCAGGAGAATTCTCGTTATAAGCAGTCGTAATATTTTCCAGAACAACATCAGTGACGTCCTGCAGCTTTTCTTTATCGTTCCAAAGAGAATCGAAGACCTGCAAGTACCGCGCCGCGAATGGAGTCTCAAGGCTGTTCACCATATTGTAGCTATTGTTGCCGCGTTCGCATCCAATATCTACCGTCGTGAATCCATTCAAAGGCATGTAAGCTGTTTTTTCAGTTCCGAAGTCGGTAACCATAAATCCGGCCATGTTCTCGCCGGTTGTATTTGATTTAAATGTGGCCTTTCTCCTGATCCAGTCGGCGCACTCTTTTGCGATTGCCTTCTGCGTCATTTCATTACGCAGCTTAATTTCAAATTCCGTACCGTAAAGGCTCTGTTCACGAGTGAGCCGAGGAATGTAAAACTCGCGCTTCTGCTTTTTCGCTTTCTCTGTTACAAAGGTCGGCGATGTGAAGATGAAGCGGAACTCATCAATGCTTTCGAGCTGCTTCTTCAATTCCCTATAGGCATACATAGAAAAGCAAGCCGCTGCCACGGAAACCTTGCTATTCCGCTTTATCGTTTTTTTCATGTCGTCTCGAACGATGTTCGTGACATTATCAAATACCTTCATTAAGCTTGCTCGCCCTCCATATGTAATCTATTTCGTGGGCCAAGTGCCGTGGACAACCTTATCCGACTTTTCGTGTAATCTAGTACCATGCCGCTGGATTCCTCATCCATCTTTTTCTTTACAGCTTCCAGTACTTTCGTACTCATTGCGGCGCTATCGTACCCGCAAAGCTGTATGAAGTAGTGTTCCAGAATCCGGCGCATGACATTCATTGTAGGTCGGACAGACTTCCTCATCATGAAAAGTATAGGCTTCCGTAGAAGCATCAAGTTTTATCTTTGTGATCAGCGAAGTCATCTTATTCTGCATACACGGTTTCTCCTCCCTTTACTATGGTCGGCGAATTATAAAGCTAAGTGCAACACCTTTGAGAAATAGACCTCATATGGTGTTTTGTAGCCAAGGCACTTCCTAGGGCGCAGGTTCAGCTCATGGTACTTCCGTTGGATGTAATCCTCTGGCGTATCCGTGATGTCCTTGCCTTTCGGGAAGAACTCCCGTAAAAGGCCATTGGTGTTTTCAAACACCATTATAGCAAAGAAGTCTATGTGTCATTTTAATTTGGTTGTCTAGGAGCTGTTACACTTAGATTGTAAATCCATCGGTCTAATCCGGCTCCTGCCGCTAACGGTCAAATCCTCGAAAGGCCAGAAACACAGCACTTTTTCAGCGGTCAGTCCTTAACCCGTGACATCAATGCTACCGTCTCAACGTGCGAGGTCATCGGGAACATGTCGACGGGCTGGACTTTTTCGGCCTTGTAGCCGAGGGGCTCGAGGATGGCGATATCGCGGGCGAGGCTGGCGGGGTTGCAGGAGACGTAGACGATGCGGTCGGGCTGCATGTTGGCGAAGGTCTTGAGGACGGTCTCGGTGCAGCCGGCGCGCGGCGGATCGACGACGACGACATCGGCGCGCACGCCCTGCTTGTAGAGGCGCGGCATGACTTCGGTCGCATCGCCGACGATAAATTCGGCGTTGCGGACATTGTTGTCGCGCGCATTCTTCTGCGCGTCGAGGATGGCGGGCTTGACGATCTCGATGCCGTAGACCTCGCGGGCTTTCTGCGCGAGGAACAGCGTGATCGTGCCGGTGCCGCAGTAGGCGTCGATGACGGTCTCCTCGCCCTTGAGGTTCGCGAACTCCAGCGCCTTGTTGTAGAGGACCTCGGCCTGCTTCGTGTTGACCTGGAAGAAGGAGCGCGGCGAGATGTGGAAGGTCAGGCGGCCGATGCGGTCGAGGATGGTCGGCTTGCCCCAGAGCAGGTTCGTCTCGCGGCCCATGATGACGTTGTTGCGGTACGTCTGGATGTTCTGGTGGATGCTGACGACGTGCGGCAGGCGCTTGCGCAGGGCCTTGACGAATTCCTTCTCGCGCGGCAGCTGCTTCGTGGCCGTGACGATGACGACCATGAGCTCGCCCTTCTCGCCGACGCGGCCGACGACATGGCGCAGTACGCCCGTGTGGCGGTCCTCATTGTAGACGGGGATGCGCAGCTCTGTGATGATATCGCGCACGGCATTGACGATCTCGTTGTTGCCCTCTTTCTGGATGTGGCAGTCGCGCGTGTCGATGATCTCGTGCGTGCCCTGCGCAAAGCAGCCGATGACGGTCTTGCCCTTGCTGCGGCCGATTGGGAACTGCATCTTATTGCGGTAGTTCCACGGGCTCTCGGCGCCGAGTGTCGGCTCGACGAAGAGGTCCTTCTGGCCGCCGATGCGCGTGACGGCATCGATGACCTGCTGGCGCTTGGCCTTGAGCTGGGCCATGTAATCGAGGTGCTGGAGCTGGCAGCCGCCGCACTGCTCGTAGATAGGGCAGATTGGCGCAACGCGGTCGCGGCTCGCGCGCAGGACCTTGACGAGATGGCCTCTGGCGTACGTCTTCTTGACCTCATCCACGGCAGCCTCGACAGACTCACCCGGCAGCGCACCCGGTACGAAGACCGTGAAGTCCTCATAGCGCCCTACACCTTCGCCGCTCGTGCCGAGCGTGCGGATCTCGATCTCATATGATTTTCCTTTTTCGACGGGAACTTTGTGTTTCATGATGGTTATCCTTTTGCAAATGTCAGTTTTTCAAAGAGTTCCTCTGGGCTAGCGAGGATGACCTTGGCGCCGTGCTCTACGAGCTCCTTCTCGGGACGGAAGCCCCAGAGGACGCCGACGGGCAGGAAGCCGGCGTTGACGGCCGTGTCCATATCGACGCTCGTGTCGCCGAAGTAAGCGACTTCTTCGGGTCTTACGCCGTACTCCTTGGCCATCATGAGGACTTTCTTCGGGTCCGGCTTGATGGGCAGGCCCGGGCGGTCGCCCATGACGGTCGTGAAGGTGCCAGCAGGGAACATGCCGCCGATGATCTCGTCGGCTGCCTGCTGGTGCTTGTTGGTGCAGACGCCCATCGGGATGCCCTGCGCCTTGAGCTTATCGAGCATCGCCTGGATGCCCGGGAACGGCCCCGTATGGTCGCGGTGGTGCTCATAGATGGCCTGATAGCGCTTCATCGCCTCGAGCACGAAGGCCTCATCGGCGGCCTTCTCCTTCGGCAGCGTGCGCTCGATGAGCTTCTTGGAGCCATTGCCGAGGTAGTAGCGGTATTCGTCTAAAGGATGCGTCGGGAATCCGTAGGATGCGAGCATCTCATTGACGCTGATAGCCAAATCTTCGAGCGTGTCGACGAGCGTGCCGTCGAGGTCGAAGATGGCGGCTCTGTACTGCATGAGAATTCTCCTTTCTCTTTTCTCTTTGTCAAAAACCTTCCCCAGAGGGGAAGGCTTTGCTTGTGTCTATCCTGTTTTAGTCGGCGAGCTTCTCGGCGAGCATCTTGTTGACCATCTGCGGGTTTGCCTTGCCGCGCGTGGCCTTCATGACCTGGCCGACGAGGGCACCGATGGCCTTCTTCTTGCCGCCCTTGTACTCGGCGACGGCCTTCGGGTTCGCCGCAATCGCTGCGTCGACGGCCGCCTCAATGGCGCCCGTGTCCGTGATCTGGACGAGGCCCTTGTCCTTGACGATCTTCTCCGGGTCGTCCTCGTTCGTCCACATCTCCTTGAAGACCTTCTTGGCAATCTTGCCGGAGATCGTGTCCTTCATGATGAGACCGATCATCTTGCCGAGACGCTCAGCGCTGACCGGGGACTTCGTGATGTCGATGCCGTCCTCATTGAGGTTCTTGGCGAGGTCGCCCATGATCCAGTTGGCCGCGAGCTTCGGGTCGGCACCCGTTGCGACGACGGCGTCGAAGTACTCTGCCATGGCGCGCGAGCTCGTGATGATGCCGGCATCGTAGTCCGACAGGCCGTATTCCTTCTCGAGGCGGGCGCGACGGGCATCCGGCAGTTCCGGTAGCTCGCTGCGGTACTTCTCGATTGTCTCCTCGCTCGTGACGATTGGCGGCAGATCCGGCTCCGGCATGTAGCGGTAGTCGTGCGCATTCTCCTTGCTGCGCATCGAGAGCGTGATGCCGCGGGCCGGGTCGAACGTGCGCGTCTCCTGGACGACGTGGCCGCCGTCCTCGAGTACTTCCTGCTGGCGCTCGATCTCGTAGTTGATGGCATCCTCGAGATTCTTGAAGGAGTTGATGTTCTTCATCTCCGTGCGGGTGCCGAGCTCTTCCGTGCCAGCTGGGCGCAGGGAGACGTTGATGTCGGCGCGCAGGTTGCCCTCTTCCATGCGGCAGTTCGAGACGTCGATGTACTCCATGATGGCCTTGATCTTCTCCATGTAGGCGCGGGCCTCTTCTGCCGAGCGCAGGTCCGGCTCCGAGACGATCTCGAGGAGTGGCACACCCGTGCGGTTGTAGTCGACGTTACTCGTCGCGGAGTCCTTGATGGTCGTGCCCGAGTGGACGAGCTTGCCGGCGTCCTCCTCCATGTGGATGCGCGTCAGGCGGATGCGCTTCTTCTCGCCGTCGACATCGATGTCGACCCAGCCGTGCTCAGCGATTGGCAGGTCGTACTGGGACGTCTGCCAGTTCTTCGGCAGGTCCGGATAGTAGTAGTTCTTGCGGTCGAACTTGCTGTACTTGTTGATCGTGCAGTTCGTCGCGAGGCCGGCCTTGATGCCGAACTCGACGACGCGCTTGTTGACCGTCGGCAGGACGCCCGGCAGGCCGAGGCAGACCGGGCAGACATGCGTATTCTGCTCCGCGCCGAAGCCCGTGGCGCAGCCGCAGAAGATCTTCGTTTTCGTCTTGAGCTCGCAGTGGATCTCAAGGCCAATGACTGCTTCGTATTTCATCAGTGTTTCCCTCCCAGCTCAGGCATCTGCTTGTGGTAGTCCTGGCTCTGCTCATACGTGTAGGCCGTGCGGATCAGCGTTTCCTCCGCGAGCGGCTTGCCGATGATCTGCAGGCCGATGGGCAGGCCCTTGCTGCTCTTGCCGCACGGGATGGAGATGCCCGGCAGGCCGGCGAGGTTCAAGGGGACGGTGCAGACATCCTGCAGGTACATCTGCAGCGGGTCTGCGATCATCTCGCCGATCTTGAAGGCCGGCGTCGGGGCCGTCGGGGCCATGATGACATCGACCTTCTTGAAGGCTTCCGTGTAGTCCTGCTGGACGAGCGTGCGGACCTTGAGTGCCTTGAGGTAGTAGGCGTCGTAGTAGCCGGCGGAAAGTGCGTAGTTGCCGATCATGATGCGGCGCTTGACCTCCTCGCCGAACTTCTCGTCGCGCGTGTTCGTCATCATCTGGACGAGGTCCTCGCCGTCGACGCGCTCGCCGTAGCTGACGCCGTCGTAGCGCTCGAGGTTCGTCGCAGCCTCAGCCGGCGCGATGAGGTAGTACGTGGAAATCGCATACTCCGTATGCGGCAGGGATATCTCGACGACTTCCGCACCGAGCTCCTCGTACTTCTTGATGGCCGTGCGCACAGCCTGCTCGACCTCCGGGTCCATGCCCTCGACGAAGTACTCCTTCGGCAGGCCAATCTTGAGGCCCTTGACGTCCTCGACGAGGGACTTCGTGTAGTCCGGCACCTCTGCGGCGCTCGACGTGGAGTCCATCTCATCGTGGCCCGCGATGATGTTGAGCAGGTTCGCGCAGTCCGTGACGTCGCGCGTCAGCGGGCCGATCTGGTCGAGCGAGGACGCATAGGCGACGAGGCCGTAGCGCGAGACGCGGCCGTACGTCGGCTTCATGCCGACGACGCCGCAGAAAGAAGCCGGCTGGCGGATGGATCCGCCCGTATCGGAGCCGAGCGCCCAGATGGCCGTACCAGCAGCGACGGCTGCGGCGCTGCCGCCCGAGGAGCCGCCCGGCACGCAGTCGAGGTTCCACGGGTTGTGCGTCACGTGGTAGGCCGAGTTCTCCGTCGAGCCGCCCATGGCGAATTCATCCATGTTGACCTTGCCGAGGATGACGGGATTCTCGGCCTTGATCTTCGTCATGACCGTCGCATCGTACGGCGGCACGAAGTGCTCGAGGATCTTCGAGGCGCACGTCGTCTTGACGCCCTTCGTGCAGATGTTGTCCTTGATGGCACCCGGGATGCCCTCGAGGAAGGAAATCGCCTCACCCGCTGCAATCTTCTTGTCGACGGCCTCTGCCTGCTTCAGCGCTTCCTCGCGCGTAATCGTCAGGTACGCCTCGACATCTCCCTCGACCTCATCGATGCGGCTGAGCACGTCCTGCGTCAGCTCGACCGACGTGATCTCTTTGTTGACGAGCATGTCGTGCAGGACATGCGCCGGTTTATCATATAATCTCACAATCGTTCCCTCCGTCAGTCTCAGTCCTCAAGTACCTTCGGCACCTTGAAATAGCCGTCTTCCTGAAGCGGCGCATTCGCAAGCGCAGCTTCGCGCGGCAGCGACGGCTTGACGACATCCTCGCGGAAGACGTTCTGCATCGGCAGTGCATAGGTCGTCGGCTTGACATTCTCCGTATCGACTTTGGAAAGATTGTCCATATACGTCAGGATCGAGTCCATCTGCTGGATGTAGGTCTCTGCCTTGCCCTCTGGCACCGAGAGGCGGGAGAGGACAGCGACGTTCTCCAGATCTTCTTTCGTTACTTTCATGTTTTCACCATCCAAATCAATTTGCATGTTCATACTCGTGCGGAAAAACACCTTATCATTATAACACATTATGGGGCAGCAAAAAAGAGAGCCGCCCACAGCGGGCGGCTCAGAACATCGTGATGGGGTCGATGTCGATGGCGACATCGGCGCGCAGGTGGAGCTGCTGCTCCTTGAGGAAGTCGTGCACGGCCGGAAGATTTGCCGTCTTGATGAGCACGACGAAGCGGTAGATGCCGCGGAAGCAGGCGATGACGGCGGGCGCCGGGCCGATGACCTGATGGCCCTCGCGTCCGGCGAAGGCGAGCTCGAAGGACTTGACGAGCGCCTCCGCCTCCGCCTTCGCCTTTGCCTCCGACGCATTCTGGTAGAGCAGCTTGACGAGGCGGCTGTAGGGCGGATAGAAGAGCTCCTGCCGCAAGGCGATCTCCTTGTGGAAGAAGCCCTCGTAGTCCTGCCGGATGCCGCAGGTCACGGCGTAATGCGTCGGGTTGTAGGTCTGGATGACGACCTGGCCGCGCGTCTCGTGGCGGCCGGCGCGGCCCGCCGTCTGCGTGATCAGCATGAAGCAGCGCTCTGCCGCGCGGAAGTCCGGCATGTTGAGGCTCGAGTCCGCGCTGATGATGCCGACGGCCGTGACGTTGGGGATGTCGTGCCCCTTCGCGACCATCTGCGTGCCGAGCAGGATGTCGTACTCGCCGCGCCGGAAGCTCTCGAGGATCTCCTGATGCGCGAATTTCGTCGTCGTCGTGTCGCGGTCCATGCGGATGACGCGCGCCGACGGCACGAGCGCGGCGAGCTCCTGCTCGAGCTTCTCCGTGCCCGAGCCGAAGTACTTGATATAGCGGCTGCCGCACTTCGGGCAGACGTCCGGCACGGGCTCCTGCACATCGCAGTGGTGGCACTTGAGCTGGCCGTTGCGGTGGTAGACGAGCGGCAGGCCGCAGTGGCGGCAGCGGATGACCTCGCCGCAGGAGCGGCACATGACGAACGTCGAGAAGCCGCGCCGGTTGAGCATGATGATGACCTGCTGGTGCCGCGCAATTGTCTTCTCGATGAGCTCCTGCAGCGCGCGCGAGATGATGTGGCGGTTGCCCATGCGCAGCTCCTGCCGCATGTCGACGCAGTGGATGACGGGCAGCGGGATGTCGCCGATGCGCCGCGGCATGACGAGCAGCGTGAGCTCCCCCTGCGCCGCGCGGAAGTACGACTCAAGCGACGGCGTCGCGCTTCCGAGGAGCAGCACGGCCCCATGGACGCGCGCGATTTTCTCGGCCACGACGCGCGCGTGGTAGCGCGGCGACTCATCCTGCTTATAGCTCATGTCCTGCTCCTCGTCGAGGATGACGAGCCCAATATCGTCGGCCGGCGTGAAGAGCGCCGAACGCGCGCCGATGATGATGCCCGCCTCATTGCGGCGCACGCGCAGGATGGCGTCGTTGCGCTCCGCGAGGCTCAGGCGGCTGTGCACGACAACGAGGTCGTCCGGGAAGTACGATTTGAAGGCCATGACGACCTGCCCCGTCAGCGCGATCTCCGGCACGAGCACGATGACGCGGCGGCCCGCCGCCCGCACGCGCTCCGCGAGCTCGATGTAAACCTGCGTCTTGCCACTGCCCGTGACGCCCTTCAGGAGGAAGCCCTGATACCGCGCCGCATCGATGGCAGGATAGACCTGACGAACGACCTGCTGCTGGTCCTCGGTCAAGGCCACTTCTTCTTTCGAGGCCCTGGCATCGCGGTAGCTGTCGCGCAGCACGCGGCGATGGCGGATCTTCGCGAGGCCCGCCGCCTCGAGGTTGTGGACCGTCGCGAGGCTCACGTGCTGCGCCTTGAGCGCGGCGAGCGGCACCTCCGGCGTCTGCTGCAAGAGCTCTAAAAGGTGCGCCTGCGCCTTCTTGCGACGGTACGAATCGAGCAGCTCCGGCGTGACTTCGCCGCAGAGCACGACGATCTTCTCGTACTGTGCCGCATCGCGCTTCTGCGCCTCGTAGACCTTGCGGACGATGTGGTACTTCAAGAGCTTTGCAAGCAGGTCATCGAGCTCTTCCTGCCACTCGGGCAAGGCTCGTCGGAGCTCCGCTTTCTTCTGCGGGCCCTCGCGCAGCAGAATATCGTAGATGGCGCGGCAGCCCGGCATCGCGAGCATCATGTGGTCCGATTGGCTCTCGTCTGCCTCGTAGCGCACGGTGATGCGCAGGCCGCTCTTGCCCGGCATGAAGAGCCGCATGATCTCCGCCAAGGAGCAGAGATAGAAGTCCGAGAGCCAGCGCGCAATCTCGATCATCTGCGGCGAGAACCAGCACTCCTCGTCGACCGCCGCGATGATGTCCTTGAGCGTGATGTTCTCGGGCGCCGCCGCGAGCTCATGCGTCTCGACGACAAAGCCCTCGACCTTGCGGCTGCCGAACGGCACGAAGACGCGCCAGCCCGCCTCGATTTGCCGGAGCTCCTCCGGCACGCGGTACGTATAGGCCCGCGCAATGCTCTTGACGGGGATATTCACGAAAACATCGGCTGTCTTCATCGACTCTTCTCTTCCTTTCTTGAACGTATCTCTTTATTATAGCCGCTCCCCGTCCCGCGGTCAAAAAGCTACTCGACCGCTAGCCCGATATCGCTGCGCAGGCCGATGGCCTCGGCGACGTGCTGAGGGCCGAGCGCTGCGGCGGCTTCCGCCCCATCCTCAGGGTTCTCGAGGTCCGCAATCGTTCGCGCGACCTTGATGATCCTGTCGTAAGAGCGGGCCGAGAGACTCATGCGGCGGAAGGCCATCTCTAAGAGCGACTGCGCCTCCCCCGTCAGATGGCAGGTCTCCCGCAGGATCGTGTGGTTCATCTGCGCATTGCAGAAGCGCCCGTAAGGCTGCAGGCGCGCGAGCTGGCGCTGCCTTGCCCGCTCCACGCGGCCGCGTATCGTCGCCGAGTCCTCGGCGCGCCGCTTCGAGGCGAGCTCCTGATAAGCGACGCGCGGCACGCGGATGTGGATGTCGATGCGGTCGAGCAACGGCCCCGAGATTTTGCGCGTGTAGCGGCGGATCTCGCTCGGCGAGCACTCACAGCTGCGCCCGCCTGACTCGTCGCCAAAGTAGCCGCAGGGACAGGGATTCATCGCACAGATCAGGATCATGCTCGACGGGAACGTCAGCGTCGCATGGACGCGCGAAATCGTCACAGCGCGGTCCTCGAGCGGCTGACGCAAGACCTCGAGCGTCGCCTTCGAGAACTCCGGCAGCTCGTCGAGGAACAGCACACCATGGTGCGCGAGCGTGACCTCGCCGGGACGCGGCACACTGCCGCCGCCGATCATCGCGACCATCGACGTCGTGTGGTGCGGGCTGCGGAACGGCCGCTCCTGCACGAGGCCGCCGCCCTGTGGCAGGAGGCCCGCGATGCTGTAAATCTTCGTGACCTCAAGTGCCTCCTCGCGCGAGAGGCGCGGCAGGATGGAGCTCAGGCGGCGCGCTAGCATCGTCTTGCCTGACCCCGGCACGCCAATCATCAAGAGATTGTGGCCGCCCGCCGCCGCGATCTCGAGCGCTCGCTTCGCCTGGAACTGCCCCTGCACATCGGCAAAGTCATCGCGAAGCACCGGGGCTGCTTCTTCCATAGACGGCACAGCTGGCGTAAGTGACTCCTGCCCGTTGCAGAACTGCACGACCTCGTGCAGACAGTCGATCACGTAGACCGTCACGCCCTCGACGAGCAGCGCCTCATTGGCATTGCCGCGCGCGACGAAGACCGAGGTCAGCCCCTTCTCTCGCGCGGCGATGACCATCGGCAGGATGCCGCGCACCGGACGGCACTCACCCTCGAGCGAGAGTTCCGCCGCAAAGAACGAGGTCTGGAGGCAGTCTGCCGGCACGACGCCGTAGGCCGCCAAGAGGCCCACGGCAATCGGCAGGTCGAGCCCCGGGCTGTCCTTGCGGATGCCGGCCGGCGCGAGGTTTATCGTGACCTTCTCCTGCCGCAGCTGGATGCCGGAATTGCGTATGGCCGTGCGCACGCGCTCTTTCGACTCGCGCACCGCTGTGTCGGGCAGCCCGACAATGTCAAAGGCGGGCAGTCCCGCCGCCGAGTCGACTTCCACCGCGATGATGAGGCCGTCGACGCCCATCGTCGTGCCGCCAAATGATCTTGCAAACAATCGCTCCCCCTCCAATCCTCGTTTTCCTTATCTCTTTTCTCACATAATCTGTCATGTCTCAAAGGCGCCGGTCAGATGCTCAATCTGCCAGCGCTCTCCCGCGCGATAGACTTCAATGACATCAAAACGACAGAGACAACCTTCAAGATGTCTCTGCCGCAAGAACCAGCGCGCAGACTGGATGATCTTCTGTTGTTTGCGATAGTCGACAGCAGCTGCCGGCCGGCCGAAGCGCTGCGTGCGCCGCGTCTTGACCTCGACAAAGGCCAGCATCCGCCCCTTGCTGGCCACGATGTCAATCTCCCCGCGCGGCGTGCGGAAATTGCGCGCAAGGATCTCGTAACCAGCCCGCTCTAGAAAAACGGCCGCGGCCTCTTCGCCCTGACGGCCAATCGTCGTCGTGTCCATAAGCCTCTCCGCATTCTCTGCAATTATCAAACAATTCGTATAGTTTTATTATACGGGCTGCCGGGAAATGCGTCAAGCTTTATGGATGCCATCGTCACACATCAAAATCGTAGGCGATGGAGCGCACGGGCTCGAAGGAGCGGCGATGAATCGGGCACGGGCCGTACTTCTTGAGCGCCTCGATGTGCTGCGCCGTGCCGTAGCCCTTATGCTGCGCGAAGCCGTACTCTGGGTAGATCTTGTCATACTCGTCCATGAGGCGGTCACGCGTGACCTTCGCGATGATCGAAGCCGCCGCAATCGAGGCAGACTTCGCATCGCCCTTGATGATCGACTCCGAGGGCATCGGCAGGCGGTCGAGCGGCACCGCGTCAATGAGGACCTCCTGCGGCGCGGGCTGCAGCGAGAAGATGGCCTCGTACATGCCGTTGATCGTCGCCTGGTAGATGTTGACGCGGTCGATTGTCTGCGCGTCGATGAGCGCCGTGCCGACCGCGATGGCCTTCTCCTGGATCTCATCGAAGAGCTCCTCGCGGACCTTCGCCGAGAGCTTCTTCGAGTCGTTGAGCTTCGGCAGGCAGAGGTCGTGCGGCAGGATGACAGCCGCCACCGAGACCGGCCCCGCAAGCGGGCCGCGGCCCGCCTCGTCGACGCCCGCCACGATCTCGTGGCCGCGCGCCCAAGCAACGTGCTCGTAGGCGTAGAGCTTCAGCAGGCGCTCGTGCTCCGCCTGCGCTTTTTCATAGCGGCGCACGAGACGCGCAGTCCTACAAGCAGAGAAAACTATTGCCCTAAAAATGAGTTTTGATCCATAAGGAATTCCTCACTGACCGGGCCCGCCGTCAAAGCCGCCTCGAGCTCCTTTATCGTGCAGTCTGCGACAGCCTTCATGCCTCATCCCCCCGCTCTTCACCGGCCAGTTCCGTTGCAGGGGCCTGCGGCACCTCATCGAGCGTGACAAGGCCGAGCTTGCCGCTGCGGAACTCCGTCAGCACGATGTTCTGCGCCTTCTCGAGGTCGACCACGCCGCCCTTGACGAGGCAGCCGCGCTTGCGGCCAATGGCCTCGAGCAGCGCCAGCCCGTCTTCCGGCATCTCACCCTTGAACTTGAATCGCTCCTGCAAGCGCTCCGGATAGTCGCGGCGCATGACCGAGAGCAAGAGCGCCGTGACCTGCTCGCGGTCGTAGATCTCATCGTTGATCGCGCCCGTGAACGCGAGCTTCAGGCCGACCGTCTGGTCCTCGAACTTCGGCCAGAGGATGCCCGGCGTGTCGAGCAGGTCGAGCGCCGCGCCGATCTTGATCCACTGCTTCGCGCGCGTCACGCCCGGCTTGTCCGCCGCCTTCGCCTTGACCGCACCGGCCAGGCGGTTTATGAGCGACGACTTGCCGACATTCGGGATGCCGAGAATCATGCAGCGCGCCGCGCGCGGACGACCGCCAGCCTTGACGAAGCGGTCCGTCTTCGGACGCGCGAGTTCCTCCGCCTTCGCGACGAGCTGCTTCATGCCGCGGCCCTTGACCGAGTCAATCGCAACTGCCGGGATACCCTGCGCCCGGAAATACGCGAGCCAGCGCTTCGTGCTCGCCGCATCCGCGAGGTCCGACTTGTTGAGCGCGATGAGCCTTGGCTTGCCCTTGATAATCTCTGCGAGCATCGGGTTGGCACTGCTCGCTGGGATGCGCGCATCGAGCAGCTCGATGACGACATCGACGAGCTTGAGGTTCTCCTCGATGAGCCGCTGCGCCTTCTTCATGTGGCCAGGGAACCACTGGATTCCCGGCAGGTCATTTCTTGTTTCTTTATCCATCTGTATCCTTATTCCTCCAAAATCTGCCCCATGGTGGGCAAGCCCATTTTCTCATCAACCGAGAGGTGTTTCCTTATAATAGAGAAAGACAGCTGTACCAACTTGTACAGCTGTCTTTATTGTATCGGACTTCTTGCGCCTTGTAAAGTCAAGGCAGTACAGGGGCGCCCGCCCCAATATCTTTTTTCGTCACATTGTCATCAGTCTGACGCCAAGAGTCCAGCGAGTGTAAAACCATTTGTACAAATCGGTATTGCACGAACATACTTCATGCCCTATACTGATGATAAACAAGGTAAGGACGGACCGCTGGTATATTTATACAAAATTTTCATCTTCTAAGAGGAGGGGTTCTATGCCAACAATCAAATGGCTGCTAAAGGATAGTGGCTTGAGTAATCTGCGCTTACTCACTAGTTTCAGTCACATCAATAGCCCCATTCAAAGCGTGAATGTTTTGGATAATCCAGATGTCAGCAAGTGGTTCAAGAGGGATGAGTTGATTTTAACGACAGGCTTTATATTTTTGGACAACCCAGAATTGCAGCGCAGTATTGTCCGCGACCTGAAAGAATTCGGATGCGCTGCACTTGCCATCAAGATTCGTCGTTACTTTCGGTCAATTCCAGAAGCCATCCTGGATGAAGCGGCAAAACTCGACTTCCCGATCATCGAGTTGCCTTTCTTCTACGGTTTTTCTACCATTTCTCAGGTTGTTTTCAATCAGCTAGATATCGAAGCGCATGCTCTGCCGATTGCACGGCAAGAATTCATCCAAAATTTCATGGATGATGTACTCAACCGTTCCTCTTGGGATGACCTGTTACAGAAACTCGCTGATTTCCTAGAAATGCCGGTAAGCCTGGTCGATGAACAAGAAATGCCACTCTGTTCTATTGCTCCAACAAATACGCTTCCAGATGATGAGTGGTTTCAGCGAATCATGGAAAATGCTTACAGCCAAGGTGTCACTGCCATAGAAAAACTAATGCTGAAAAACGCTACACACAAAATGCAGAGCATGGATCTTCCCAACCAAATGGGGAGACTTCTGATTTTTTATAAAAAAGATCAGGCGATTCCTCCAGAAGATTTCTGGCAATGTATCTTAAGACTATTAGCGCTCGCTTTCGAGCAACAGAACTTCAGCCTTCAGAATCGCGAACATCATTCGTCTTTCTTTCTGCGTGTAGTCATGCAGAAACAGAAACTGACCGAACAGGAAATCAAGAATCTCTGCCTCTTTTACGGATTTGATTTTCACAAATCATGGATTTGCCTGACAACCAATCTGCCAGCGGTAAAAGGGCTTTCCAATGATATGATGTCCAAGATGAAGCAGGATGTCCTGCAAACAAGTGCTGGATTCTCTACTCCCTTCATCTGCACGAACAATAACATATTCTGTTGCTTTTTCTTATTCCCTACGGATTGCCATCCTCTCAAAGCGCTGCATACAGTACGCCAATTCGCTCGAGGACTGATAAAGAAATGGAAACCATATGCAAATTCTCCTATCCCCATCGGTATCAGCAGCTGCCATAACAGCGTAGCATCAATTCGCCAATCCTTAGAGGAAAGCCTGACAGCACTGAATACCAATACCAAAGATACTGGTTCAATCCGCTCATACCTGCATCTCCTCCCTGCTCTTATGATAGGTAATCACCCCCAAAATCAGGCTATCCTGATCCGCAATTTCCTAGAACCTGTCCTCCAATATGATCATGAGCATCATACCAATTTAACAGGAACACTCCGTGCTTATCTAAACGCAAACTACAATGCCAGCCTGGCAGCAAAGTCGATGTATCTGCACCGGAATACAACCATCAACCACATCGAGAAAATAAAAGAACTGCTGGACATCCAGTTTGACAACGCAGAAGAAAATCATCTGATTTACCTTGCTCTTCTCGCTCTCGATATCCAACAGTAAACTCCAGTGGATTCTTTTATTTTATAGGTTCATATGTCCGTGCGGAATCCTGCACCAAGCGAAGTATATTTCATGAGGAAATAATACGCTATACCCCCAACAAAAAATCCGAGGCACCATGCCAGCTTAACCTCTAGGAAAGCGGCGACAGCTCCTAGGCACATGGCAAGGATAGCGGCTTTATTGTATCCCGGCATAGATTCTTTTGAGGAATAAATCGTCGCAATATCAATTTCTTGCTTGCGCAGAATGTAGTACTCAATCAAGAGTATGGCAACAATTGGACCGAGGAATGCGGAATAGATGAGGATGAAGTAGGTCAACCCCATAGCCGAAGAATCCTGCACTAAGATCCACGGGCAGCTGCATACAGCAAGCACGCCAGTGATGATAACCGCCATACGATAGCGTACCTTCGTCAGGAGAACCGTGACATAGGTAGGCGGCACGATATTGGCAACCATATTTACAGCGACAGCACCCATGACGATGAATGCGGAAATGAATACACTGATTGACGGATTATTAACGACCATCGGAATGGCCTTTGCTGGGTTGGAAATCCCCGTTACCGATGCGAGCATAGCGCCGATGCAGAGGACGGTTCCATAAGCCAGAGCAATCGGACAGAAATACAGCAAGCCGCGTTTTCCATGGCTGATGCCAGGTTCCAGTTCGCGTGAATAATCCGCAGCAGAAAGAAAAATTGCCGCATAGTTACCCATGAATGCCATGATGAAGCCAAAGAATTCAATTCCCCAGGTTCCTTCCGCATCAACCCACGTACTGACGATTTCTGCACTATGCTGAGATAGAAGGATATAGAAGACATAGAGCAGTGCCAGCATAATGACAACCGAGATAATCGATTCTACCCATTTGATGGCCTTGAAACCAAAGAAAGAGAGGACAATCTGCACAGCTTGCATGACGATGAAGCACATGAATTGCTGATCGATGCCAGCAACAATCTTCAGTATCTCATTCAATGCCGTTGCACCAATCCAGCTCTGGAAACCATACCATACGATGGCAGGGATGCCGCGGAGCAGTGATGAGATGATGCTGCCTTTGGCACCGAAGGACATGCGGAGCTGCATGACATACGGGATTCCTGTCTTATAGCCAAAACTATCATTCAGAGAAAAAATCACGGATATGATTGCAATGGCAATGAACGCCGCCGCCAGTGTCTGGTAGATATTCATCATGGCTGTACCCGCAACGACAAGACTTCCACCGAGAGTCATATTACCGAGATTTACACCATCTCCGAGCCACATCGACATATAGTTCCACGGATTCAGCTTCCGTTCCTCCGGCTTCTTGGGCAGCAGTGATTCATCGATTTCTACTGCCTTGTTTATCGCTACACACATGGAGACCACTCCTTTTTCTGGTAATTCATGGTAGATTGTCATCCTTTGCACATGATCATGCGGCCACGCGGCGTGCCGATGATTTTCCCATCTCTCATGATGGTCTGTCCACGAAGGATTGTCTCATCGACAGCGCCTTTGAAGCGCGTCCCCATATAGGGGCTAACATGATGCTTGTAAAGGATATCGTCGGCTTTCAGGATGTATTCTCGATTCAGATCTATCAGTGCAAAATCTGCATCATAGCCTACCGCGATCTTTCCTTTTCCCTCAATCCGGAGAGATTTTGGCATGTTCTCACAGGTCAGCTTCATGATTCTTGCTAATGGCACTTTCCGCGCATGGTAGCCGTGCGTAAGCAGCCCTGTCAGCGTGTGCTGTACAGAAGCGATGCCACCCCATGCCTTCATGAAAGAAACGCCCTCTTTCAAAGATGGGTCGGACGGAGAGTGATCGGAGTCCACATAATCAATATCACCTGCCAAGAGATGTGCCCACATGAGTGGCTGGTTCTCCTTGCTGCGGACCGGCGGCGAGCATTTTGCCACGGGTCCCAGAGCAGCAACTTCTTCATCCGTCAAGATCAGGTACTGCCCGATTGTCTCTACCGATACATCGACGCCTCTTGCACGCGCTGCATTGATGATGTCGATGCTCTTTGCTAGAGAGGCATGTGCGATAATCAATTTGACGCCCGTCTCTTCCGCAAACGTGATCATGCGTGTGATACTCTCAATTTCCGTGATGGGTGCATGGGCTGCAAAATACGCCCAGGCATCATCGTGACCGGCACTTTCCTGCTCCGCTCCAAGTTTTGCAGTCAGTCTGTCATTCTCGCAATGAACCATGAGAGGAAGACCGAGTTTCTTGATGATTTCCATGCCCTTGAGTGCGGAATAATCATCAATGCCCTTGAATTCTGGAATGCCGCTGTAACAGGAAAATGCTTTGAAACCGACCACGCCGCAGGCGGCTAGTTCTTCAAGCCGGTCGAGATTATCGGGCGTCAAGCCACCCCAGAAACCGAAATCTGTGTAGGAGTCATGGCTGGCAATATCATATTTTTTCTGGAATTCTTCCTTATCGAGCAGGCAGGGACTGGAGTTGAGCGGCATATCGATGAATGTCGTGCCGCCACCAGCTGCAAGACCTGCGCTGCCGTCCTTGATGGTTTCCCATTCTGTACGGCCAGGCTCATCGAAATGCACGTGACCATCAAAAGTACCAGGGAACACTACTTTTCCCGTGGCATCGATTTCACGGTCTGCGGAGCCAGAAAGAGATGGCCCGATTTCAACAATTTTTTCTCCATCGACAGCGATATCGACCTGCTGCATTCCCTCAGGAAGCATGACCTTACCGCCACGGATTAGCAAGGAATAAGTATTCGACATGGTAAAGCACCCCCATCATCCTTCTGCCCACTGTTTCTTCACGAATTTTCCAAAGCCTTTCTCACCGACCAATTTGCCATCTTTGGCCATGACTTTACCACGCAGGATAGTGCAGACGGGAAGCCCCTGCCCTTTCATGCCGACAAAAGCAGAAATCTTATTGACATAGTACAGGGAATCTGCTGTGATTTCCCATTTGGCATCCGGGTCGAGGATGACCATGTCCGCATCGAACCCTGGACGGATGGCGCCCTTCTTGCCATAGAGGCCAAAGACACGAGCAGGGCCCTCGCCAATGGCATGGGCAATGACAGTCGGACTGACACCTCGTTTGACAACGCCTTCGCTGTAAGCTGCCTGTATGGTACTCTGGATGCTCGAGATGCCCCCCCATGCCCCAAAGATGCCATGCTTTTCCTCACTCTTTTCGCTGAGCTCACAGGGAGAGTGGTCGGAACCGATGCAGGAAAGCGTGCCATCTTCAACATAATGCCAGAGCGCATCGACATCTTCTGCACTGCGCAGAGGTGGTGCGCATTTGAAGAGGCTTCCATGTGCCAACACATCCTTATCGGTCATGCTCAGATAGTGCCCACAGGTCTCTGCCGTGACATCCACGCCATCGAGTTGTGCTTCCTTGATTGCCTGAGCGACCTTCGGATGGCTGACATGGCAGATATGCACTTTAGCACCAGTTTCTCTGGCACATTCGATGATATTCTGCGTTGCGACGAGTTCTGCAATGACCGGGCGTGAATCCAGGAAATCCTGCCAATCTGGCTTTGCTTTGCGCTTAGCTCGTTCTTCGCCCCATTTGATCAAGGAATAGTCCTCACAATGGAAACCGGCTCTCGCATCGAATTCCCTGAGGATCTCCATCGCTTCGCGCGCCTGACCAATGGTCAGCGGTACATAATCGGGAGAGACCGGCCCGATGAAACTCTTGAAAGCGACGCAGCCTTTTGCATCGAGTTCTTTGAGGTCAGCAAAGTTATAGTCGACTAGTCCACCCCAGAAACAGTAATCGGTATAAGCTTGTGGCGCAACGATTTCCAGTTTCTTATCCATGATATTTCCATTGGTCATCGCCGGCTCATTCTGCAAGGGCATATCGATGATGGTCGTATAACCGCCAACGATAGCAGCTGCTGTACCATGCGTGTAATCTTCGCGCCAATTATATCCCGGATCATTCAGGTGCGCATGGCTGTCAATGCCGCCAGGGAATACGTATTTCCCTTTTGCATCAACCACGTCTCTTGCTTCAAACGGCAGCCCCGGTGCAAAAATCGCGGCAATCTTTTCGCCCTTCACGCCAACATTTGCGGAAAAAATCTGATCAGATGTGACAATCCTGCCATTCTTCACGACCAAATCAAACATCATCTTCGCCCCCATGATAATCACAGCTATGATAGCAGCTGGCACGCCTTACAGCGTATGGATCAAATCGTATAAGACTTCTGTCGCCTTGCCGAAGGACTCATACTCCGTATGCTCCTCCTGGCAATGACTGCGCCCATCTTTACTCGGCACAAAAAGCATGACCGTGTCATGATGCTGGCCTATGGCCAGTGCGTCATGACCAGCGCCGCTTGGCATGCGGATGGCCTGATAGCCATGTTTCTTGCAGGAATCTTCCATCATGTCCAGCATTGCACTGCTCATATCAACAGGCGTGATGCTGAGTTTTGTCTCGTACGAATACGATGCACCACATTTCGACGTTTCCTCTTCCAAGAGTGCCTGTATCTTCTTGGCAATCTTGTCGATGATTTCGTTCTTTGTCGAGCGGATATCGACACTGAAGGACATCTCCTGAGCAACGACATTCATGCCACCAGGGACGGCATGGACAAATCCGACCGTCGCAACGGTACCTGGTTCTTCAGCGCGCGCTAGGTCCCCGATCTTGCTGATGACTTTCGTCGCAATATCGACAGCATCTTTGCGCATGTGCATCGGCGTCGTCCCTGCATGGTCCGAACGGCCATGTACCGTGAATAAGTAGCGTTGGATGCCAACGATACAGTTGACAAGGCCAAACTCCAGTTTCTCTGCATCGAGGACAGGCCCCTGTTCGATGTGCATCTCGATATAGTGGCCAATGCGATTCTTGTCCCAGGCAGCTTCCGTTACCTTCTCTGGATCCAGGCCATAACGCTGCATGGCGTCATAAACACTGATATCATCCCGGTCCTTGAAGCGCTTGCACTGGTCGACATCCATCTCGCCGAGAATGGAATACGAGCCAAAATAGCCCGTGCCAAAGCGGCATCCCTCTTCATCCATGAAGGCTACGACGACGAAATCCGTATCGAGCATCGCATTTTCTTCCTGCAAGATACGCGCCAGCTCAATCGCTACCACCACGCCAGCGATACCATCGTAATCGCCGCCATTGTATACAGAATCATAATGTGAGCCGCAGACGATGGCCGGCAGGCTGCTGTCTTTGCCCTTGCGTGTGCCGATGATATTGCCGACACAGTCTTCCACCACATCAAGGCCAGCGTCTTTCATCGCTGCTTTCAGATATTCTGCCGCAGCTTTTGTTTCCCTGGAAAACGGCATACGCGTGCATCCCTTGCCCGGTGTTGCCGTAAAGGCTTTCAGGTCTTCCAGGTTCTTGCGGATGCGTGCCGTACTGATTTTCTTATCCATTGCGATTCTCCTTTATTTTTCCGAACTTGCCACAGGTCCAGGATTTGTTATAGCATCGATATAAGAGACAGCTGTCTCATCGTTGTAGACGCCTTTGTTGAATACGCCAAGGGCCTTGCTGGTGAGCATGCCAACCAGGACATCGACATCGACATTCATCAGTGTGCGGAACATGCCCGAGAACCAGTCAATACCAATGAGGATGGCAACGGATTCGGTCGGAAGTCCCATCGTTGTAGCGAAGAAGGTGTAGACGACAATCATGCCACCTGGGACAACGATTGTTCCCATGCACATCAGGACTGCCAGCAGGATAGCCATGCCGAACTGCATCGGAGAGAGCGTGATTCCCGTGGACTGGCTCATGAAGAGGATGGCGAGGACATAGCACTGGACGGCACCGCAGCTATTCATCGACATCGTGATTGGACCAACGAAGTCTGTGACTTTGCGATCGACACCAAACTTTGTTACCATGTCTTCCATCTTGGTTGGCAGGCAGATTGCCGACGACGTTGTCGTCAGTGCCATCATCGACATTTTTCCATATTTGCTCGGCATTCTCATCGGATTGACGCCACAGATAGCCGCAACAGCAGGACAGTAAACAAGGAACTGGATCACATCACCGATGAGCAGGCAGCCAAGGAACTTGAGCATTGGCAGGATGACGGCAAATCCCGTACCGCCAGCTACATTTGCCAGCAGGCAGAAGATACCGATTGGGGCGACCTTCATGACAGCCTTGATGATCTCCAGGATGACGCCATTGACAGCCGTCAGGAAATCCGTAACGATGGTAGTATGATGGTCACGCTGATAAATGCCTGTGCATGCACCAAAGAAGATAGAAAAGAGGATACATGGAACCATGGCGCCCGATGCCATCGATGAGAAAATATTCGTCGGCACAAAACCTACTAGTGTCTTCGTGATAGAAGTATCTGCTATCTGCGCAGTAGAAGCCGTGGTGCCAATATCGATACCAAGTCCCGGCTGGACCAAAAGGCCTAAGCCAAGTCCAAGGAAAGCAGACAACAAGGTAAAGACGACAATGCTCGCGAATACAACCAAGCCCATTTTCCCAGACCCATTCCCGCCGAGTCCGGCAATGGCCCCGGCAACGGCTGTCATGACCAGTACGACAACTGACATCTGGATCAAGTTGATAAAGATATCACCAATGAATTTCAAGTTTGTTGCCCATGGGCCAACGACAGAACCAAAGATAATGCCGGCAACTGTGGCAATGATGATCCACATGGTCAAAGAAAGCCCTGATTTGCCCTTCATAATATCGCTCCCTTTCCCGAAGCTTTCGTTCGTTTAAACAAAAAGAGCCTGAACAAGCCGGAAATGCTCCGACAAGTTCAGACTCCCTTGTCCTCTTTCTATGCGGTTAAAAGACCAGGCTGCCGATTACTGGCATCACAGTTCTACATCACGGTTGCAGTCTTTGGAATAGATGTAGATATAGTCTTCCGTGCCAACGGCGTAGCAGCCCTGCGGGCAGTAAGAATCCATGAATACATAATCGCCCTTCTTGAGCGGGATCCACTGATCATCCAAGAGATACATGCCCTTGCCTTGGAGGAACAGCATGCCATGCTGCTGCAAATGCGTCTCTGCGTAGCCATGCGATGCACCCGGCTCGAACTTGAGGATGTGCATGTTCATATCAAAGCCAAGATCCGTTGCCGACGGCAAGAAATCTTTGCTCTGTGCATTCTTCATGCCCTCATAGTCCATGTAAGGAACATCATTGATGTTGCCGACTACTGTGTGAGCGCTCGTTCCTTCAAGCGGGATATAGCGACGGCGATAGACATAGAGTCTGGCATCTTTACCGCTCTTGTTCTCGAACGTGAATGGCTTATCTGCCGGACTGAAGATGTAGCCGCCTTCCGTCAGTTCTGCTTCTTCATCTGCATTCTTGACGCTCACCGATCCGCTTATGACATAGAGGAACGACTCGATGCCATTGCCACCAATGCCCGTGTTCTTGCCGCCTGCATGTGCCGTGACAAGATAATCGGCAAATGTAGCGCCCATCTGCGGCGTGCCGAGGATCGTGACATCACAATCCGAATAGCCCGGAACAACGTTCTTGACGAGTCCGTCCGGTTCCAGGATGACATAGCCATTGCCAATGACAGAACGATTCGTCAGGATGTCTTTACGGTAACCCGTCTGACCATTCAAGTAACTCATATCGAATACTCCCTTTCCTAGAAAACAAAAGTTTGAAATTTATTTTTGGTCGGCTGCCGCCAGGAGCTCTGGTAAGATATCCTTCATGTCGGCAACGACTTTGTAATCAGCAAAACCGAAAATCGGGGCTTTGGGATCTTTGTTGATGGCAATGACCAAAGGATCTCCCTTGATTCCCTCCGTGAACTGGATGGCACCGGAAACGCCACAGATCAGGCAGGCTTCTGGTCGGATAACCGTACCGGATTCACCAATCTGTGCCTCAAAATCAATCCAGTGCTGATCGGCCATCGGACGGCTGCCAGCAAATGCAGCATTGATTTTTTGTGCATAAGATTTTGCCAGACTGAAGTTTTCTCCTTCTATGGCGCCTTTGCCAACACAGACCACACGCTTTGCCCCCAGAAGGTTACCTGCCGACTGGCTTTCTTCAAAGTCCAGAACCTCAAGAGCCGATGTCAGATTTTCCTTTTCGATGACCTGGATCTTCGGCGTCCCTGTCTGGGGTGCTGCTTCGTAGGAGCCTGGGATCAACGTGATGATTGCCGGCTTTGTCGTGATATCACACGTAACGAGTCCCTGACTGCCAAATGAGCTCTTGATCTGATGGACGACTACCTTGCCATCTACGGCTTCTGGCTTCAGTTCTTTGCAGGCCGCTGTCATGCCCGCGTCGAGCTTTACAGCAATACGCGAAAGCAAAGCTCTGGCCTGATGCTCCGACGGCGCAAGAATCGTCGACACATCACGGGAAGTGATGACATCTGCCATGACCTCGCTCAGCACATCCGTCTGCATTTCACCAATGCCGATCGTATGCAGGAGAATAACATCCGAAACGCCATCCAGCTTCAGTGCATCTTCATACAAAGGTGCCTGGTCATCAGCGGCGAGAACGGTGATGGTTTCTCCAGAAACTTTTGCGACTTCCTGTGCGGCAGTGACGAGCTCGGCTGTCTCCGGATTCAGACCGTTCTTGGTGATCTGTGCATAAACAACAATCTCAGACATCCTGCTCACTTCCTTCCAAAAGTTTCTGTATCTTTACGGCGATTTCCTTCGGAGTACCTGTAATCTCCTTCGCCTGCTTATTTGCCTCCGGCGCTGGATATACATCCGTGACGACAGACTTGACTTCCAGGTTCTCGAGGACGGATGGATCGCAGTCCTTCCCCGTCAAGACATGAATCTCTTTGTGGTTCGCTTTCATCTGCGCACGCAGTGTCGGGAGTTTCGGTTCATTGCAGCCAAATGGTACCGCTAAGAGGACTGGTCCTCTTGCCTTGATTTTCAACGTCCCCTGCTGCACCTTTTTGCCGATAAGCAGTGCACCGTCTCCATCCGGCTCTACGGATACGGCATCGGCGACATCCGGCATGCCGAGAAGTTCAGCGAGCATAGCACCAACCTGCCCGGTTGCACCATCACTGGATTCCGCTCCCGTGAAAACGATGTCGTATGATTTGCGTTTGACAAAATCGGCAAGTACATGAGCCGTGCCGAGTGTATCACGACCGGCAAAGCTGCGGTCGCTCAGGAGATACGCCTCATCTGCCCCAAGGGCTAGACACTTCTTCAAGGATGCCGCTGCACCATCCGGCCCCATCGTGTAGACATCGATACTGCTATCCGTTGCTTTCTTGAGCTGAGCAGCCATCTCCATCGCATTCAGATCACAGGGATTCATATCGCACGTTGCATCGATACGACGGACACTATGCGTAACCGGATTGATTTCTACATCTTCACTGACGGGAACATGTTTTATACAGATTGCTATCTTCATGCGTCATCCGCCTCATTTCTTCAACAATCTCGAGAATGCCCATTCTTCGAGGAGCAATGTGCTTTCGCCTCGCATGATGTATTTTGCCAGATCACGGCTGACTGCCGGTGCCTCGATGACACCATTTCCGCCATAGCCCGTGGCCAGGAGATAGTTCTTGACCGGCGTGTCACCAATGATTGGCAGGAAATCGCGTGGCTCTGCACGATAAGACAGCCACGATGAGCTCAGGCCTGCATCGACCAAGCCAGGAACATTCTTTTCCATCTGCTCGAACAGGAACTCAATGAAATAATCATCTGTGCCGCCGCGCTCCGGCAGTTTATCCGGATCCCACTGGCCCGCATGCATTGGATTGTCCAGGTTCATCGACAGATGCGATTTACAGATGAAGATGTTGTTGCCGGCGCGCAACGCATAGAATGCCGGGAATTTCAGGATGGGGAATACATAGTCGAGCTTTTCAGATGGTGCCATGAAGAATGCTTCTGCCTTCGTGTGCCAGATTGGCACTTCAAGGTCGACCATCTTGCCCGTGAAGCGGCTCCACGGCCCCGTGCAGTCCACGATGACATCATAAGCTTCCTGTTTACCTTCCGATGTCGTAATGCCAACAGCTGCTCCACCTTCTACCTTGATATCCGTAACACCAACACCGATGATGACGGTTGCGCCATTCGCTTCCATCTTGCTGGCAAAATTATTGGAAATCATCGTACCATCGAAGTATCCATCATCTGCCGTATAGCCTGCACCGATAATGGAATCCGGATCAATCATCGGAAGAATCTTCTTGATTCGGTCTTTATCCGTGATGTATTCACCTGTGTAACCTGCGGATTTTGCCAGTGCAATACCTGTCTTGATACGTTTTTCATCTTTTTCATCCAATGCACAGACCAGCGTGCCCGTCTTGTCAAATCCAGCCGATCCCGGTTTTTCCTTCTCCATCTTACAGTATGTCTCAAAACCATAAAGGCGGACATCCCAATAGCGATTATTCAGGGAATCATCGAACAGGCATACCGTGCCAGCTGATTTCGATGTCGTGCCAGCACCGATGCGGCCTTTTTCATAAAGCGTGACTTCTGCATCATCATAGAGGCTCAGATTATAACCAAGAGCCGTACCAGAAATACCGCCGCCGATAATGCAAATCTTCTTCTTTGCCATAATGTCTTCTCTCCTATTCTAATACAGAATATCCTATCCTTATTCTTCACTAAGGCGGCGTAAGGTGGCCGCTAAAAGGTCTGTGCCCTTAGCAAGATCATCCATATCAATAGATTCTTTCCGGTCATGACTGATGCCATCTTTACAGGGGATGAAAATCATCGCTGCATCTGTGATGTCCCCCAACATCAGGCTGTCATGATAAGCACCACTAATCATATCGAGTACAGGAAGCTCCAGTTCTTTGGCACTTTCATGCAAGAGTTCTCGGATGCGCGGACTGCAGATGTACGGTGTATCGTTATTCAGCTGTTCCAGTTGATAGGTAACACCGCGGTTCCTTGTGATTTCATCAATCTTTCCCTGCAATGCCTCGACCAAGTCATCCTTATCCTGTGCCGAGATGGAGCGGATATCGATGGAGAAATTCGCTTGCCCCGGAATGACATTTGCTGCGCCAGGGTCCAATTTCATCGCGCCGACTGTTCCCGTGATGTATTCACTATCTGAGGCTTTCGCTAAGTGCTCGAGTGCCAGAGCAATCTCAGCTGACGCCATAAAGGCATCGCGGCGATCCTCCATACTCGTGCCGCCAGCATGCGATTGAATGCCATGAATCTCGCATCGCAGATTTGTCGGTGCACAAATGCCAGTGACAATACCAATGGAGATATCCTTGTCCTGTAAGATCCTGTTTTGCTCGATATGCAGCTCAAGACTTGCGTGGACCCTCGGCTTTGTAGAAAAGTCTCGATTGAATCGCTCTGGCTCAAAACCATCATGGCTGAGGACATCAAAGATGCTCTCACCAGCCGTATTTCTTGCGTCCTTTAAATCTTGCTGATGAATACGACCAACAATCGCGCGACTGCCAATACAGCACATCCCGAAACGACTCATTTCCTCTCCAGCATAAACATTGACGAAGATACTCCGTTTCGGCTGATAACCATCACTTTTCATCATGCGGATAACTTCCAAGGCTGCGAACACACCAGCCATTCCATCATAGCGCCCACCATGCGGAACCGTATCGATATGTGAACCAGTCCAGACAGGCGGACATTCTGGATGACGCCCTTTATATTCTCCATAGATATTGCCGACGCAATCCTCATGGATCTCAAGGCCGAGATCTTGCATTTCCTTCTTTAAATATTCGCGAGCCCGATAGAACTCCTTTGTATAAACGGCTCGAGTTGTACCTTCTCCAGGCGTTGCATTGAAGGTATCGATTCTCATTAGCCAATCATTCAATTGTGCTGCATCTGCTTTCATAAAATCGTACCTCCTAAATAGACAAAGCGACGCATAAGTAACATTTTACTTTACTAATGCGCCGCTGCATATTTCATATCACCTTTTATGGTTACAGTATAGCGGGAATGCGCTCCTTTAACAATATACACACTGCATATTTTAGCTGTATACAATTAGGCATATTGTATACTATCGAAATCAAGCCATAAATCTTTGAACGAATCTTGGCCGTTTGAGTCCCCATACATGCAAGGAACATCTTTTGCCTAATTCTAACATGACATGGTACAATAGAACCAATGATACCAATCCAGAACGACAAACAAAATCAGGAGTGATTACCATGAAAAGATATACCCTTATCCCCGCGCTTGCCCTTGCAGTCGGCGCTGTCTCCCTTTCCGCGATGCCGGTGGCCTCTGCCTCTTTCGGCACGGGCATCGGCGTCTCATTCCCGACCTCAGGCTCGCACAGCAGCGAGATCGTGCCGTCATATGCGGCCTTCAGCTTCGACAATATCGTCGAGGAGCTGACCGTCGAGGAGAAGCACGGCCGGCTCGTCATGGAGCTCAAGGTCACGAATGACGGCGACAGCGACTACTCCGTCGCCCACCGCGACGGGCAGGTCTACGACTTCGCCATCCTCGACAAGAACGGCAAGACGCTCTACCGCTGGTCGGACGGCATGGCCTTCACGCAGGCCCTGACGAGCTCTTCCGTCGCCGCCCACAAGAGCGAGGTCTACACGGCCGAGCTCGACCGCAAGGCCTACCGCAAGATCAAGGACGACGCGGTGCTCGTGACGGCCTGGCTCGTCGACACGCCCTACAAGCTCACGACGCGCATGCCGACAAAAGTCGGCAGCTCCACGCCCGTGACCCTGCACGGCGGCATCGTCATCGGCAACGGCCCCTGGTATGACGACTGAGCCACTCCCAGAGCCCGCGCCATATGTGACAAAACGCCATGGTTATGCTATATTATAGGAAAATAGTTTACAATCTGTATGTATCTTTAGCAAAGGATGTGTATCATTTTTGGACAATACTGACGCGGGCCTACTGCTCGTCTTACTCCTATTATTATTGTTGGCCAACGCCTTCTTTTCGCTCATAGAGACGGCCCTCACCGAGAGCCACCGCGGCCGTCTCGAGAAGCTCGCCGAGGACGGCAACCAAGATGCCGAGGCAGCGCTCGGCCTGCTCGAGAACGTCGAAGCGCCGCTCTCGCTCGTCCAGGTCGGCATCACGCTGACCGGCATCCTCATGGGCATCTGCACCGGCGCCTTCATCGCGCCGTACCTCGCCAGTTTCATCGCCTTCCTGCCGCATGCCACGACGATTGCCATGCTCTTCAGCATTGTCGTCGTGACGTACATCACCCTGCTCTTCAGCGAATTCCTGCCGAAGAAGAAGGCCGCACAGAACCCTGAGCACATGCTCATGAAATACCATGGCATCGTCGCAAGGCTTACGCGCCTCGCGCGCCCCTTCATCCGCTTCCTGTCCGGCTCTGCGGGCGGCGTCCTCCTGCTGCTCGGCATCAACCCGCACGTCGAGGACACCGTCACCGAAGACGAGGTCAAGGACCTCATCGAGCAGGGCACCGAGGACGGCACCTTCGAGAAATCCGAGCAGGCCATGGTCGACCGCATCTTCCACATGAGCGACCAGACCGCCTACTCCCTGATGACGCCGCGCACCCAGATGCTCTGGCTCGACCTGACCGACTCCCTGCGCCACAACCTGCGCATCATCCGCGAACATCCGCAGAACGTCTTCCCCGTCGGCCGCGAGAATCTCGACGACTTCTGCGGCGTGCTCTACGCCAAAGACCTCCTCAACGCCTCGCTCGAGCGCAAGTCCCTCGACCTCGCGCAGTACATCCGCAAGCCCATGTTCGTGCCGCGCTCGATGGAGACCTTCCGCGTGCTCGCCAAGTTCCGCGACACCGGCATCCACGAGGCCATGGTCCTCGACGAGTACGGCGGCGTCGTCGGCTTCATCACCCTCAACGACATCCTGCAGGAGATCATCGGCGACTCCATGTCCAACGTCGAGCCCGACCCGATCCAGTTCACCCCGCGCGACGAGCACTCTTGGTATGTCGACGGCCTCTGCTCCATCGACGACTTCAAAGAGCGCTTCGACATCGCCGAGCTCCCCGACGAAGACCACGACCACTACCAGACCATGGGCGGCTTCTTGACCTCCTACTTCGGTTACATCCCAAAAGTCGCCGAAAAATGTGAGTGGAACGGCTTCACCTTCGAAGTCGTCGACATGGACCGCGCCCGCATCGACAAAATCCTCGTCACCCGCGAGGAAAAAAACGACGATGCCCCCGCAGCGCCGTCCGATGCAAAAAAAGAGAGCGATAAGTAAATCACCATAAACCAAGAAAAACGAGACTGCAACCTGGATGCACCGTCACCATGTCTACAGTCTCGTTTTTTATTTAACGAATTATATCAGTTTTTCAGGAGGTAGTCATGAAAAATATCACATCAATTCTAATCCTTGTTGTATGCCTTATCCCAATGGGCATGAATATAGAATAGGGCAAGGAAAGCGTGAAAGCATTCATCACAGGTTGCGTGTTGACTTGGATGGCAATAAAATTCTTCAAAAAGTCGTGACCGTATCATAGTCAGCGAGCTAGTAGGGATTTTAATCCACGCTCCTCATGCGAGGAGCGACAGGGGCCATGATGCAGGCCGCCCAGCTCGGCCTTATTTCAATCCACGCTCCTCATGCGAGGAGCGACTACGGCACTTTTCAGTACTGGCGCTGCTTTCGGCAGATTTCAATCCACGCTCCTCATGCGAGGAGCGACATGCGGACGGTGCATCCAAAAAGATGGCCAACACGATATTTCAATCCACGCTCCTCATGCGAGGAGCGACGATGTCGGTGCACGACTTGACCGCTGCATGAAGATTTCAATCCACGCTCCTCATGCGAGGAGCGACGAGCTGCAGCCGGAAGGCATTGCGGAATTCCTCAAGATTTCAATCCACGCTCCTCATGCGAGGAGCGACTTGGTGTGGACTCTTCATAAACGCCTTCTGACATTTCAATCCACGCTCCTCATGCGAGGAGCGACCGTCGCCGCCACGGCTGCCGTCCGTGGCCCAAGGTATTTCAATCCACGCTCCTCATGCGAGGAGCGACTTTCGCAACTCGGAGCTCTTTGATTCTGTTCATAATTTCAATCCACGCTCCTCATGCGAGGAGCGACCTGAGGACGCTCTCGGCATCTACTTGTATTCCCTATTTCAATCCACGCTCCTCATGCGAGGAGCGACAGCTTGGAGTCAAATTCGTTAAACGTGTTATTCCAATTTCAATCCACGCTCCTCATGCGAGGAGCGACTGCGGAGAAGTGATGCGCGGCTGGATGCTCATGAGCATTTCAATCCACGCTCCTCATGCGAGGAGCGACTCTGATGGTCGACCAATGGGCATCCCATCTTATATTTCAATCCACGCTCCTCATGCGAGGAGCGACGATGCGCAGATTCGCTTCAGTGCCATTCCGTCAGAAATTTCAATCCACGCTCCTCATGCGAGGAGCGACCGGCACGCTCGAAGATGCGTACAAGGCATCCAGAATTTCAATCCACGCTCCTCATGCGAGGAGCGACGCCATTCTCGCGCGACTGTTCGCGGATGCTCTGCAAATTTCAATCCACGCTCCTCATGCGAGGAGCGACCACTGCCGTGCAGCTTCTCGGAGAGCGTCATGCCAATTTCAATCCACGCTCCTCATGCGAGGAGCGACGCAGCTTTTCTGCCTGCTCAACTATCGCTACAACATTTCAATCCACGCTCCTCATGCGAGGAGCGACAAATGCCGTAGCGGCGGCCCGATGGGCGATGCAGATTTCAATCCACGCTCCTCATGCGAGGAGCGACGCGATGTGTCAGCCTATACCAAGATCCTGACAATTTCAATCCACGCTCCTCATGCGAGGAGCGACAGATGAGCAGGTCGGCCTGATCAGCGCCGAGCTGATTTCAATCCACGCTCCTCATGCGAGGAGCGACACGGATCTGCTCGCGCTCGAGCTGGGCAAAGACAATTTCAATCCACGCTCCTCATGCGAGGAGCGACCCGGTTCTTGCAGTTGACCATCTCAGCCGCCAAATGATTTCAATCCACGCTCCTCATGCGAGGAGCGACGTGATTGCCGGAATCAAAATGCAAGGAGGACACACATTTCAATCCACGCTCCTCATGCGAGGAGCGACGCTAGTCTTGATAAATGGACTTTTCCCGTCACTATTTCAATCCACGCTCCTCATGCGAGGAGCGACGGACCAGATTTTCGACCCGCTCTACTACACGGCCATTTCAATCCACGCTCCTCATGCGAGGAGCGACTTTGCCCCCTACAAGGTCATTGAGGGCGCCTTTGAATTTCAATCCACGCTCCTCATGCGAGGAGCGACATCTTGGCGGCCTGAATAAGCGCATCCATATCCTATTTCAATCCACGCTCCTCATGCGAGGAGCGACGACACAGGGTGCGGCTGAGCGGCGTCCTTGTGACATTTCAATCCACGCTCCTCATGCGAGGAGCGACATGGACAGTAAAGCGACAAAACCATATCCACAGATTTCAATCCACGCTCCTCATGCGAGGAGCGACCACGCCAGTCACAACCTTCAATGCCAAGCAAATGATTTCAATCCACGCTCCTCATGCGAGGAGCGACGGGAGTAGGAGTAGCTGGGGCTGTATCCCTTACTCAATTTCAATCCACGCTCCTCATGCGAGGAGCGACTGCTTGACGTAGACCGTGCTGTCATCCGGCACGCGATTTCAATCCACGCTCCTCATGCGAGGAGCGACGGCAAAATTGGGCATGCCATCGGTGACCATTTCTTTTATTTCAATCCACGCTCCTCATGCGAGGAGCGACGTATGAGAATGGCGCGGTATGGTGCATGAGCAAATTTCAATCCACGCTCCTCATGCGAGGAGCGACGGCTGTCATCAATGAGCGCGGTGGCGAGATTGTCATTTCAATCCACGCTCTTCATGCGAGGAGCGACGGATTGAGTGCGATCCTTCTCCCGCATATACCGCATTTCAATCCACGCTCCTCATGCGAGGAGCGACAGGTGGCCGAGAAGGCTGTCGCTCCGCACTACACATTTCAATCCACGCTCCTCATGCGAGGAGCGACGACAGACACGCCAATCACGACGATGATCGGCAAGACATTTCAATCCACGCTCCTCATGCGAGGAGCGACCACCACGCGGCTTGCATTACTTGGCATTTTTACAGTATTTCAATCCACGCTCCTCATGCGAGGAGCGACGGTATAAGGCCGCGTCGTTGCGCTATAGTTGTTATTTCAATCCACGCTCCTCATGCGAGGAGCGACCTGACCAATGCCGAGTGCGTCACAAATCTTATTATTTCAATCCACGCTCCTCATGCGAGGAGCGACTCGATCATGCCGGAGATACTGTCGATCACGTCAGTATTTCAATCCACGCTCCTCATGCGAGGAGCGACGCGTTCAAGCTAAACGACGTCAAGGCGTTCTTGCAATTTCAATCCACGCTCCTCATGCGAGGAGCGACTTCCATGATGTACGTATCGCCTCGATATGCCGCATTTCAATCCACGCTCCTCATGCGAGGAGCGACGACGATAGGCGCAGCAAAGGCCAGCCCGGCAATCAAATTTCAATCCACGCTCCTCATGCGAGGAGCGACTAGACATAATCCGTCAGCGAGAATCGCAGGGTACAATTTCAATCCACGCTCCTCATGCGAGGAGCGACCCCGGCTTTGCGGGAGGTAGGAGACAGCTTTACAATTTCAATCCACGCTCCTCATGCGAGGAGCGACGAGGGCGAGAATGGTACCCACACGGAGTACGTGATTTCAATCCACGCTCCTCATGCGAGGAGCGACTGACGCTGATGAATACTATGACGCATAAGTAAGATTTCAATCCACGCTCCTCATGCGAGGAGCGACATTTTTGGCATAATAGCAAGACCGTCGATACGCGCATTTCAATCCACGCTCCTCATGCGAGGAGCGACATTTTTATGATTATGTTGCCGTGCGGTCGTGCCAAATTTCAATCCACGCTCCTCATGCGAGGAGCGACGCGGCCGACATCGCTGGGACGATGAAGCGCCAGATTTCAATCCACGCTCCTCATGCGAGGAGCGACGAGAGACCATTCTAACCCTATGCCGTTCAACAAATTTCAATCCACGCTCCTCATGCGAGGAGCGACCTTTTTATATCAGTCAAGTACAGCAGCAATAAAGATTTCAATCCACGCTCCTCATGCGAGGAGCGACGGCAGCAAAGTCGCCTTGCTTGCTGCTCCTCTCATTTCAATCCACGCTCCTCATGCGAGGAGCGACTCGAACCAGGTTGAGTATGTCCTCAGATATGAATTTCAATCCACGCTCCTCATGCGAGGAGCGACGGTCAAAGATGCCGATGCAGATGGCAGCGCAAGAAAATTTCAATCCACGCTCCTCATGCGAGGAGCGACCAGCATCATCTTAGGTGAGCCGGTTGAGGTCATGCGATTTCAATCCACGCTCCTCATGCGAGGAGCGACCTGTGGCGAGAAATTTATCTATGCGTCAGCAAACCAATTTCAATCCACGCTCCTCATGCGAGGAGCGACATAACTCTATTGCCGCCCGCAAAGTATAAGATTGTATTTCAATCCACGCTCCTCATGCGAGGAGCGACCTCTGCTACTGTCATCTACGCTCACTCCCTCTCTGATTTCAATCCACGCTCCTCATGCGAGGAGCATGCGAGGAGCGACTCTCTCAGGCCGTCGCGATGGCTAAGGATGTGTCATTTCAATCCACGCTCCTCATGCGAGGAGCGACAGCATACGTCTCTGTGCCATGTGCCTCGCAATCATTTCAATCCACGCTCCTCATGCGAGGAGCGACGGCCGAGGTTGTCGACCTTGCGCGGTGACAAGCCATTTCAATCCACGCTCCTCATGCGAGGAGCGACGTCAATGCGGGCATGGGCGCGGGAGCCAAGCAGACATTTCAATCCACGCTCCTCATGCGAGGAGCGACGATGCCCTGCACGGCTTCGAGGAGATGCGCAAATTTCAATCCACGCTCCTCATGCGAGGAGCGACTCAGAGCGCGCCGGTCTATGAGTACGTCACGCTATTTCAATCCACGCTCCTCATGCGAGGAGCGACGGAGGCGGGTCTGCAGGTGGTGGCGGGTCTGCCGATTTCAATCCACGCTCCTCATGCGAGGAGCGACGCCAGTCGACCAAGATGACGGTAGATGCTTCGCAATTTCAATCCACGCTCCTCATGCGAGGAGCGACTACGCCGACGAAGAAATCACGAATCAGGACGGCATTTCAATCCACGCTCCTCATGCGAGGAGCGACGGCATCCGCTGAATACGCTAACATCTACGTAGATATTTCAATCCACGCTCCTCATGCGAGGAGCGACTCCGGCCATCCGCAAAACCGGCAGCTACAGCATATTTCAATCCACGCTCCTCATGCGAGGAGCGACGCGACAGTCGCCGACGTCGCCGTCTACTACAAGACATTTCAATCCACGCTCCTCATGCGAGGAGCGACTGGGTTAAATTCACAAAACCGTGGAAAACAGTGCCATTTCAATCCACGCTCCTCATGCGAGGAGCGACGCGCAAGTCAGCGGACTACGACGAGCGCGAGATATTTCAATCCACGCTCCTCATGCGAGGAGCGACCTCATAGAGGCCGCCGAAGCTGTCAAAATAATATTTCAATCCACGCTCCTCATGCGAGGAGCGACTTATCCGATGGAGCCGTCTGACGTCAATCTTGTATTTCAATCCACGCTCCTCATGCGAGGAGCGACACGGGAATTGTTTATGGAAGATGGAGGGAAAGCATATTTCAATCCACGCTCCTCATGCGAGGAGCGACTTTCCCTTTGGTTTTGCGGTGCTTCGGATTGCCATTTCAATCCACGCTCCTCATGCGAGGAGCGACGTCCAGACCGCCGAGCAGAAAAAGGCTGCCGAAATTTCAATCCACGCTCCTCATGCGAGGAGCGACAGTGTCACTTTCAAGCATTGATCTGCTTGACTTCATCATACATTTTTCGCGAACCCAGCACCTCTTTCCGAAAACACTTCTTCTAGCCCTTTGTCCTATAAGTCCCATTTTCTGTGTGATGGCACTTCGCGCTTGAGCGGCCTATAAAATCATAGGGGCTTCTGCGTCATAAGATGGCCTTGCTCCGATATGCTCAATCTTGCTCTTATAGTTCTTGCCAAGGTTGTAGAAGCGTAAGCTATCTGTAGCTGTGTCAATCACTTTTTCTAGCGCATGCCGGAAAGCTGCGTACTGTGCGGTGTCAAGGTTGCACTCAAATACAGAATTCTGGACGCGCTGTCCGTGACGAACACATATCTTGGCCACATGTCGCAACCGTTTGCGTCCTTCTGCTGTGGTCGTATTAACATCATAGGTAACCAATAACAGCATGGCTCAGCCCCCTTCTCACACGGCTCTATCCATGTCACATCGGATTCACTTGCCAAAGAAGCTCCGATTATTTCCATAAGAATGCAGGATATTCTATTAGATCCCCGCGCAGTGTGCGTGCGAGCAAAAGCGACTGAACATAAGGGACTAGCCCCCATGGTATCTTTTCTTCGAGAAATGGATGTGTGATGGTGACCTGTTTCTTTGTTTGCCAGGCATTCAAGAACTTCTGCCTGCCAACTTTCTTGAGATAGGTTCCACCATCTTCTTTCTCCTCGAAATCCGTTCCCTTTACCACGCGATTGTTGATGAGGGTCACCACAAAACGGTCTACGAAAAGGGCACGCAGTTCTTCCATGAGATCCAACGCAAGCGATTGCCGTCCGGAACGAGGCCGATGCAGGAACCCCACGTAGGCATCCAAACCGACACTCTCGAGTGCTGCTGCACAGTCATGCGCTAAGAGCGTATAGCCAAAGGAAAGCATTGCATTCACACGCCCTACAGGAGGTCGTTTCACGCGGCCAGCAAAAGGGAATGCCTTTCTCTGCTGCAAGATAAGCTGTCCAAACAACTGAAAATATTGGTGTGCGGCATCTCCTTCCAAACCACGCAGCTGGTCATCATCTTCTGCCCGATGTGCCAGACGCATGTTGGAAGCCATGGCAGCACTGCATTCTTCTATGGCATTTACATCGATGCTGTCTGCATGGTCACGTCGTGCACGCTCCAATACGGATCTTGCATTGTAGATCTTGGCTGTGATGAAATCCCGCGCGATGGTCAGACTGGCTGCTTCATCATCGGCTACGCGATACTGCTGCTGTCTCAGCAGGACATTCCCTGGGTTCTCTCCGCTGACGCGCGCGAGGAATTTCCCACTTACTGTCAAGAAGGAAAATCCTATCGCATTGCTTGCACAAGCCCCTAACAAGGCAGGGCTTGCACCGCGCCAACTGAAATCGATGATGCTCTCCAGCGTCAAGAGTGGAACACGCCCCAGCACCTTTTCCCCCTGCTTCACTACAACATTCTCATTCTCGAGCGCAAGATAAGCGTCTTCCGTCAAAACAAACAATGTATTGAGCAAACGGCGCATTCACGTTTCCCTCCCCAAAACATCAGCATAGTACGCACTGACATCATGATGTTTCATGAGACGTGGCAGACATATCGGCTTCAGTGAGCAAGCTTGACACGATTTGCTTGGTTTGACGCGTGGCGTATGGCCTCGTGCCATATCCTGATGCATTTCAGCAAAGATCTGTCTCACACGATCGCGTAAATCCGTATCAAACATTATTTCTTCCCGCCGATGCGGTGTAGCATAGAACAGTGCACCTTTGGATACATCCGTACAATACATCTCTTCCAGGCACATGGCCTGTGCACAGAGCTGCAGCCTATCGGCATCCAGCGACTTTCCATCACCATGTTTGTACTCAACAGGGTATGGGACCCAGAATCCCGGATGCTTTTGGAGGACTGCCCCCTCCTCCGCTTCATGGAATTCGACCACATCGCAAACACCTGAAACGCCCATTGTACGAGAAAACACGCGCAAGCCTCTGCTGATGAGCAGCCCGCCTCGCTTTTCCTTCTGACATGCATCATGGCATTTTTCATGCAGTATCCTGCCTTCTGCCGTGCGTAAGTTCTCTTGCCAAACCTGCTCGATGTGGATCAGAGCCCATTGGCGGCGGCAGAAGGCAAAATGCTGAATGCCTGAAATCATGAGGTATTCCTCTCCAGGGTATTCCATAGGCTGCCTCAGATCATCTGGATGCAGGTGACACCTGCCGGGAGGTCCGTATCGTCGACGGTCACAGTATAGTCGCTATAGGCGCGTGCTGGTTTCTCTGGATCTTTCTTCTCGACCTTGATGCGCTCGAAGAGCTGATAAGCCGGAGCATTGCCGAGCTCACTCTCGTGCTTGAACACGATGAGCTTGCGCACAGCCATGCTGCCGCGCGTTGCCGAGTGGTCGTTCTCAAACATATTGATGACAGCCTGCCAGAGAAGCGCCAAATCCTCTTCCGAGAATCCCGTCACCTTGCGCGCAAGATTGGCAGAGATGTAGCCGTGTGCAATGTAAAGGCCATAGGGAACGATGAATTTGTGGCCAAGCATCATGTGCTTACCCTCTTCCTGCTCCTTCTCCGAAGAGACCGTCACGCGGGAAATGCCGATTTCCTGGGCGAGAATGGGCTCGACGCTGCGTGCAAAGTCAAGCTGCACCGGGCCACGGACCTGGCCACAGTTGAGCTTTGCATTCACAAAGGTCGTCATGACGGCACCGAATGCGCGGATATCATAGAAATTCTCACACATGAAATCACGGATCTTGCGGTCGATATCCGCATCCTTTTTCTTGACTTCCTTGATTTTTTTCTCATCTACACCGAGATATTTATAGGCTTCGCGGTTGTTGCGCTCCAAAGGAACATGGTCTTTGACATAGATGCGATAACCCGGAGCGTCTTCTTTGGCAGCCTCGACGTAATTGCGGATTTTGCGCTTGAGACAGACATCTGTCACCAGGCCAAGGCCGGTTTCCTGATCGATGCGAGGCATATTACCTGCATCTGGGTCACCATTAGGGTTGCCGTTCTCCACATCAAAAATAATCTCGAAATCGTAGCGGTTCTTGATTGGCTCTGCCATGATTCAGTCCTCCTTTTTCTCATAACGTGCCTGAGTCTGCTGATAGTAACCGAGAATGAACATGCCTTGTTCTTCTGCATCCAAGATTTTCGGTATGCCTTTCGATGCATCCAGCATCCCCATCAATCTCGTCATCTGTTTTTCATAATACGTTTTCAATCCCGGGTTCTCTCCAGCCAGCTTTTTGAGATGGTGATTCGTCAAGTGTTCCAGGATAGGGAACACTCTCGCTGGCGTCGTACTTGCCACATCAAAATAACGGTCTTTGATGGTTGCATTCAGATTTGGGTTTGCTGCCCTTTGGATTCCCTCGCGCAGGGAGAAGATACGTCCTAGGACATATGCAGGATCCATAATCTCTTCATTGAGTTTCATGCGCAGTTCTCCTCTCTTTTTGTTTTTCATGAGATACGCCTTGATGATCGAAGCGCGTTCTCCTGTGATCTTATAATGTGGCGGCTTTGCCTCTGTGTCATCGACCTCGGCATGGATGCGCAACAACACCTGCTCGTAGAGGCTGGCTGGATACATCGCATCCTTCAAGATGGCAGTCGTCGTACTTCCCGCCAAGATTGGCAGTGGACTCTTATTGGAAGCATTCGGTGAAACAGTCGCCTGCAACCATGCCCAGAGCGGTGGAGAATTCCATGGCTTGCGCGGAGGCATCGTGATGGCCGCACGTTCGCGATGCGCTTTCACGTGTTGAAGGAACTCGCCGAAGGCCCCTCGCAAGAAGAACCGTACCGAGAGACGCGCTGCATTGGGGGAGATTCCCAAGATGTAAAACGGATTCTCATAGGGAATCTCTGCGGCCTCGAAACAAATCGGCTCCCCTTTAGCAAGATTCTGAAAAAGGTTGTTGAGTGCTTCTTCTGTCATCTGCTTCTTGTCGTTCATGCTGCCGAACATCGACATAGACAGGAGATCCTGCGAAGCCTCGTTCTCCATCTCCGCCCAGTAAACGACGACAGCATCGCCGATGATCTGCCGATGGTCACGGTCTGCCAGCAGTGCGTTCAGGGCCATGCCATAGGCAAACGACGCCTCTTCGGAAACGGGAGCATTGGCGCCCTGCTCATGGCCGAAGGAATTACTGGATTCCATATTGAACGAAACGAGATTGGCACCAGATACCTGCGCGCCGGGAACCCCCTTGATTTTCGGATGAAGGCGGGCAATCGGCCCCTTTCTCCCTGTAACCAAGCAGATTCCCTGCTCATCATCCTCCTGTGCCGTCATGGCGTGCTCCCACTGCGCCGCAATCTCTGGATATTCCTGCACAAAGTGTCCCTGAAAGCGGAAGACGAGATTCCCACCCGCTACCATTTCTGGAAAGAGTTCCTCCAGCGCTTGATGCATCCGTGCCTTTTCCGGCTGCCATTGCTGGAAGAAGGACAGCACGGCACGTGCCGCAGGAGCATCCATTCCTTGAAGGAGCTTCTCATGCAGCTCCCTGGCCGAAGTGAAGCGCTGCAGTGCATCCCGCCTCTTTTTCTCTGCCTTTGCCGGGTCGTCCTCTTCTTCAGCAATACCCAAGAAATAGGTAGCAGTATCACAGAGGAAATAAGCTGGCGGCTGTCGACCCGACCGAGGTGGATGATCCGGTACAATCATCTGACGAGGACGGATGACCGTCTTCTTGCCCTGGCTCTGTTCTTCTCGCAGGTCATAGACGCGCAGGAGCGCTCCATCCTCCGCCAGATCCAAAGCAAAGGATACGCCCACAGGACACCAGCCGCGCCGCGGCGCATCACCTTTCTCTGCCATTGTCTGATAGCGTTTTGCCAGTGCCTGAAGAATCATTTGAACACCTCCACTCCACGCAAATCCAGTACACCGTCCCGGAGCACCGCACGGAAAAACTGTGGGCGGATATGTGCTGCATCCGAGTAATCCATATCGTAGAGCATGAAGCCCAAGTCCTTCTCTCCCCGCAATTCCTCCGGAATCGGCAACGACACATCCTCTTCGCAGGGACACAGCTGTGCAGGGAACTCTCGGCAGCCCAGATAGGGCTGATGATAGTTCTGCCCTTTCGCCAAGCGCCGACGGAACATCTCTGAGAACTTTCCGGGATTGTCACTCGCCGCTGCCTGTGAGGTCATCTCAAAATGCGCCGTTATGACATAATGAACATCCGTCAGCAAGAGCGAGGCTCTCTGCATGATATCCTTTGGCGTCGCAATGTAAGGAGGCCGATCCCCATTTACCATCGCCTGCCACATGACACGTGCCTTTGCCTTTGCCCCCACCTCATTGCGTCGCACCGTCGTGAACTTGATGGGGTTGAGGACGCGGATCTCATCAATGATCCACCTTAGGCCAGGATGCCAAAAAATGGCTTCCAGAACGCCGCGCGCAGCTGATGGGGTTATCAGATCGTAGCTTACTCGCTCTGCCTTCATCTCAGGCCGCGTGAACAGCGCAAAGTCACCGCGCACATCTACTCTGACACCATATCCCATAGAATCACTCCTTTCACTTATATTTTATTTATTACTTCTTGCACTTATTATCATACTCTTATAATTTCGTCTTGTCAATTCTCATTTCCTCCTGTTATAATATTTTTGTCGTATCATAAGGTACACGATACGTGGATAGAAATACTTACATTTTTTTTCGCAGCAAAAAGGGCAGGGAACTGAGTTCCCTGCCCTTTTGCTGTAGCACGAGCCTGTATACTGTTCTAAACCCATCTTCAGAAGACGATGGCCTGTCCATCGGAGATGTCCAGATTCAGCCCTAAGGCTGTCTCATCGTACAGGCTCATATCCACGAGGACATAGAGTGCTGTACTGTTCTCCCAGAGCGGGACAATCGCGCCTGCCTCAAAAAGGCGCTGGAACGGCGTCACCCGTTTGCCATCGAAATCGCTTGGTACGCCCACGGTATAGACACCTGCACGGCGCAGCAAAGCACGGCTGCCAGCACCTTGCCGCTCCTTGAGCTGCTCCAGCAGGCTTTTTGCCTCTTCATCGAAGGGGATGAATACCGGCACGGATTTATCGTCAATCAGCTGGAACTTCTGGTCGATAGTCTTCAGCGGCGGCATGCTTTGATTGCAGAGCTTGAGGATTTCCTTCTTGTCTAAAGCCTTTTCCCCTGAAAGGTCGTAAAGCTCCCTGAAATACGCATTGACTGCGTCAGGATGCGAGAGGCGCGCTGCATATAGGTCAAAAATGCTGTCTGCCACCTTGCCTCGCCGGTCGAGCTCAAATGGCATCCTGCTTCCTTCCATACGGAAGACCGTCACGATACTGTCCTCTCGCGGCCTTTTCCCCTCGCGGTTGCAGCGGCCTGCCGCCTGAAGGATACTGTCGAGTCCCGTGAGCTCTCGATAGACCAATGGGAAATCAATATCGACGCCTGCCTCGATGAGGCTCGTCGAAATCACGCGGCAGGTCTGATGATTCTTCAGCCGGGTGCGGATCTCATCAATCACGCGCGTGCGATGCGCTGCACAAAGATTTGTCGAGAGATGGAATGTCCCTTCCCGCTCCGGCATCGTTTCATAAAGATGGCGCGCCATCCGCTTGCTGTTCACCACGACCAGCACCTGTGGTTTCTGCGTGATTTCCTGAGCCAAGTATTCCGGCGTACATCTCTGCGGACGCACATCGAAAGTCACTCGCGAGAAAAAAGCAAACTGCGCTTCGATATGCGGACAGAGTTCTTTCATTCCATTTTCTCTATTTCCAAAGAATGGCCCCAGCGCAGGCTGCGTGGCCGTACAGAGGACCGCCGTGCAGCCATAATGCTCAACAAGCGTCCGGATTGCTGTCACACAAGGCTTGAGAAATCCGAGGGGAATCATCTGTGCTTCATCGAAAATGATGAGGCTCTGCGCAATATTATGCAGTTTTCGGCACTGTGAAGTACGGCTTGCATAAAGCGAGGAGAAAAACTGCACATTCGTCGTCACGATGAGCGGTGCATCCCAGTTCTCCGTCGCCAGCCTCTGACGCCGCCCGTCTTCTCGTTCATCATCATAAGATGCATTCGCATAGTGGACGACGACATTCTTCTCTCCGAGAAAATCCTGAAATACCCGCGCATTCTGCTCAATGATGCTCGTATACGGGATGACATAGATGATGCGCCGCACATCACTGCCTGCCCTGACCGCCCGATGCAGGGAAAAGCCAAGAGACGCAATCGTCTTGCCTCCGCCCGTCGGCACGGTCAAGCGGTAGAGTCGCTCTATCCCCTCATCACCTTCACGCAGACATGCGCGAAGAATCTCACGTCGATGCGCATTGATTGGCTCATGGTAGCGCTTGCCACTCTCATCAAAGAATCGCGTCCTGACTTCTTCATCAAATCGATCTTTCAGCGTCACTAATGCATCGAAGCCATGACGCGACTTCTCACCTGCCGTCTGCTGCGCCTCCGGTAAGCAAGATTGGTAGAATGATTCTGTATCAAGGAAATCAGCATCGACGAGACACGAAAACAACATCCGTGTAAAAAATTGCAATTGATAGATATCAGGCGACTGTAACATAGAAGGCATGTGCCTCAGCTCAATCGGCCCGCACTCATCTTCCTGCCAGGCAGCAAAGTCTGGCAGCTTCTTCTTCATGCGGCCGCAAAATGTCGCACTGCCTTCGCCATCAAATTCTCCACCAAAGTCTGGCAAACCGCCATGGTGTCCGGCAATGGCCCATGCTGCTAAGCAGATCAGGGGCTGTCTCTTTTGATAAAGAAGCTGAGCACCTCCGGTCGAATGGTCGCCACCAGAACCCCGCTCTCCACGCAAATAAGCTTGAAATCGAGCTGAATATTTGCCGATATCATGATAAAGCCCTGCTATCTCGCCCAGTTCCTCTGCATCGAAGGCGGCCGCAAACTGCGCAGCCAGTGACGCAACATGGTCTAAGTGCTCTTTCAACAGCTGCTCCCTGCCGGTTTCCGCATCATAATGACCAAGATATTCCATACTTTCTGCACCTCCTACTCATTGATAGAGATCGATCAAGAAATCTGCAAGCTCGTGCCATCATAAAGCATGAACAAGATGCTTTCCTTGACTTCTTTCCCGACGATGGACTCGACGGCCTGGCGGTAGAGCTCGATCTGCTTGGCGTAGTGGCGGCGAATCTTTTCGGGGGTGGTGTCGCGGTCGGTCTTGTAGTCGAGCAGGACGAGGCTGCCGTCGGCTTCTTCGAAGAGGACGTCGATGACGCCCTGGACGAAGATCTTCTCGCTGCTGCCTGCGTAGGCGGGGTTGACCTCGCCTACGGGGATCATGCGGCTGAAGGGCAGCTCGCGCCAGACGCGCACGGCCTGCTGCATGCGCTGGCCGAGAGAGGACTGGCAGAAGGATTCGATGCTCGTGTAGTTGACGGCATCCTCGTGGCCGGCGGCAATCATGCCGGCGGCTTCCATGCGGGCGACCTGTGCGCGCAGGCCCTCGCGCGTGAGGTCGCCGTGCAGGTCGAGGTTCTGCATGATGCTGTGCATGAGCGTGCCGCGCTCGGCAGGGGAAAGCCTGCCCTTCTGCTGCAGGAACTGCGGGCGGCGCCAGACGGGCGGCGCTGCCGGTGCGATGGGCAGAGCGGCTGGCTCGTCTTCGCGCAGCGACTCAGCGAAGCGCTGCTTGATCTCGGAAACAGTCATCTTGGCCGTGATGCCCGGCAGTTCTTCGGCATCGTAGTGCCAGCTCAGGCGCTTCTCGACGAGTTCGCGCTCGGGCGAAGCCGGCAGCATCCTGCCCTCGCGCACAGCCTGCAGGGTCGCGTCGAGCTCTTCCTGCTCCTCCCTTGGCTGTATCGCCTCGGCGCTGAGCAGGTTGACATCAAAGTGAGCCGCTGGCTCGACGGTATCGAGCATCTCGCCCCAGTCCACGCCGGCCGCCTCGCGGATGGGGGCACCGTCGGTATGGCGCGCCACGGCCGGTGCAATCCAGTCGAGATAGCTGTCCGCCTCGCGGATCATATCGTCCGGCAGGGCGAGCTCGCGGCTGTCGAGGCTACGCGCATAGCGGGCGGCCTGCTTTTCCCATTTGGCCGCGGACAAGGTGCCCGTCAGGATGAGCTTTTCGCGCGCGCGCGTCATGGCGACGTAGAGCACGCGCATCTCCTCGGCCTTGGTCTCCGCAACGATGCGCGCGCCGACGCTGTTGTCATAGGTCCATTTGACCGCCATGCCCATGCCCGCGACCG
>OGYL01000169.1_pt1 | contig 47031 bp, 31 predicted proteins | sample 1576541 | NCBI WGS metagenome assembly OGYL01 (sample SAMEA3541551, study PRJEB24748) | human gut metagenome | biome: human gut; feature: human-associated habitat; material: faeces | place: China | collected 2012 | reverse complement strand
TTTCAAATGTGTCGATTGCTCTTGTTTCCATGGTTTTGTCGTTTTTGCAAATATACGCATTTTATTCTTCACTTTCATAAATATTGATGATTATTTTTTGCTAAATGTTTGATTTTCAGAGGGAAACAAAACTTAAAACGAATCATTACAGCTCAAAAAACGTGAATTAGTATTAGCGTCATAGCTTGTCAGAATAAACTTATGGCATTAATATATTTTTAATCAAATTACAAAAATATGTGTGATGAGTTTGAAATTCAACTCATCACGCACCAACTATCTGACATTCAAAATGTTATATGGCATTGTGACGAGTGATGAGTTTTTTAAAAAACTTTTTTACTTTAAATCATAAAACATATACTCTCACAAATGCCACAATATACATATTTGCCATTTAATACAATAAATTTGAAAAACAAGTAATCAATCTTTTATTATGAAGTTATTTATTTTAGCAATATCTTCCGCCTTACACCATAAAGATAAGTCTGTTTTTATAAACTCTCAATCTCTGCAAACTGAGCATCATACCTTGTTTGTGGGGTAAATTTCTTATTTGTAGAATGAATATTTGAAGAATCCAACTCAGATGAAATATCCAAATCAACGGAAACATATAAAGATGTTGTTGATACGCACTTATATCTGTCTTCTTCCAATTCATCAACATTTTTAATCACGCAATCACCTTTTACAGCAAACAAATGTTGATCTGAATTTTTTCGTGTATGGAACAATACATAGCCTATTGTCTGCAAATGTTCAACAATCTCCATACTGTCTTTGGTATATTTGATGCCTATAGCCAATTTTCCGTTTTTCAAGAACACAGAACTCTTGGCAACATAGTTTTCCATCATAACCATTAACACACCATTCTTAACAACTGACGACGGTTTACAACCTTTGGCAATGGTCTCTTTTAAGGCAATCTCCGGCTGTTCTCCCAGCTTACATTCTGCAATATAAAACGATTTTGCCAGATTATCAAGAAGCTGTCTGTTCGAATCACGATTTTCAGGTGCAGTATCTAAAGCCAATGAATACACATTTTTGTCTGCAAACGGCGTATATACTTTGCCAAGCAATTCTTTAAAATGCTCTTTAATATACTCTTCGCCATTTACATCCGGATGTGCTTTTATAGCATAGAAATTATAGTCAACCTGTAACCAGTCTTGAATCTCCTTACGGAACTTATTGCGCACTTTCTCTTTCCAGTCAGCTTTTTGTACGGCATTGTCACGCGCATATAAGGACAATACAAACAAGAAATTTACATCATAATGGAATAATAAAAGTGTATCGCGGTCAAAAAGCCTGTTTTTAAATTGCAGTTGTTTGTATTTATTGTTATGACGGTCTGTCTTTTCTATTCCGTCCTTTGTATCGTCAAAGCCTTCATCCATCTTTGCCGATATGAAGAAATTAGGGATTATTTCATATCCTTCAGTATTTTCATCGCGCAATCTGACATTTGAAGTCTTTACCGTTTTATTGAAATCATTAAATATATCTAAGTTCCACTGAATTACATTACGGGCATAAGTGTATTGCTTGTATACAGACTCCGTACCCAACTCATGCCCCATTTTGTAGTATTTGCTGTCTCCTATATAATATGTCTGTTTGGTTTCACCGTCAATTAAGCTTTGCGCAGTAAACAGGTGGTCAACTATCTTACCGTCTTCCTGTTTTTTGTCCATTCCGTCTGGTAAAGGATTATCACCTATCAATTCATCAATGATAGCTTCAAACACAATATAAAAGTTTTTTACCAGCAAATATTCCCTCTTTTCAGTTGCAATAAAGACTTGACGAGACTCATCGAAAAAATCGAAACATAATTGCCATAACTGCAAAGCCTTATCTGAAAAGTATCTATACTTTATTTGTCTAAGGCGTCTTACTCCAAAGCCACTCATGTATGTTTCAAAGCGCTTGCCTGTTATTAGCTGAAAATTGCAATTTATGTTCTTATCAAAGCCGTAAGCATCTCCTATATAATTCAGGATTGAAAAGAAAATAATCAGCAGTTCTTCATCAAAATTAATCTGTCTTTTCTTATTTACAGGATTCAGATATATCGGCTGCCCATTTTGGATTATTGCCGGTGTAGTTGCTATTGTGCGCATCCAGTTAATCTTGTTCAGACCACTGCGCATATTCTTCACAATAGTAAAGAAGAAACTCTGATTATTTTTATTAAAGTCAATAAGCGAAAGAATAATATCCAAATAAGTGTTGCTAAACTGGCGTCGGCCATTGCCTACTTGCGCAATTTGCTTATGATAAACGATGTCTGAATCGCAACTTCGACTATTTTTGTAAACGACAATTGCACGATAAATCCATACCGCAAACTTATACAAGAAATTATGTTCGTCATAAGTCAACGGATTATTTATATCAAGATTTGCTATTTCTTCAGGTTTATACTTACCGAACACAAATTCACCGTTATCTTTGTCTTTAAGCAAAACTTTTGGAAGAATAAATACGCAATCTTTTAATAAAGTGTTATAAAAATATCCGACATAATGAATAGACACCTTACCCTCAACATTCTCCAAAGCGTCAATGCCATGGAGAATGTCTTTTATATCAACTACGTTATATTGGTATTCTTCAACAAGTATGCGCATTATTCAATCGTTTTAACTTTCAAATCCCAATCTTTTGAATTTACATTATCAATTAAATTATTTATCGTATCAGGAATCCAGCCATGAGTTGCTACCCATAAGATTGTACCATCATTACAAATAACCGATTGTGCTCTATTCTTACCATCATCTGTACGTTTTTCATGGTCAACATCATTTTCAACAAAATGACCAACATTTGAAAGAGGTTTCCACATATCAATTACTTTATCCGCACTAAGTTCTGGATGATTCTTAACAAAACGAGTAATCAGTTCTTTTGCTAATAACCTTTTAGGAAAATTACCCTCACCATTAATTGAATATTGTGTATTATCCTTATTTCCTTCATTTTCCATATTTTCAGTAGATGCAGTTTCATCATAGACAATAGGATTGAGTTTCAGATTTTTCAAAAACAATTCGACTAAATCCTCAACAACTTTCGAATCAACACCTTCCGCAGTATAGAATCTATTAAAAGTCAATTTATCTCCTTTTTCATCATAGAATATTTTGTCACTGAAATCATAATCCTTAAATACATCATTCCAAAGATAGAAAATGACCTTACCAACAAATGTTTCTGCAGAAATTTCATTATTATCATTTGCTTTACAGAAGAAGTAACCAAGTTTCTTATCTTCTGAATTTGTTGTAGAATCAATGTGAGCATTTATCTTCTCAAGAAAGTCCCACCAATCATAATTATTACCATTTACATTAATCACCCAGCCTTTACCTGCATCAGATATTGGAATATATTTCCAATCCCAACGCCGTTTAAATGCACTGTCAATTGGGAAAAGACTTTGATCACTCGTGTTCATTGTTGCCCAAATATAAAGATTATCTGGCAATAACAACAAATCTCCATCTAAGACTCCTTTAATAACATCACGCCCTTCAAACATGGCGTTAATACTATTCTTTTGAGGTATCTCTAATCCTTGAAAAGCTTTATTCAGTTGTTTCTTCATATCCGAATCGGCATTAATAGGATATTCTGAAAAGCCTTCATCATTACGGTCAAGCAACTGAAACAAGTCTCCAAATATTTGGGCACAATTACCACGATTTATTTCCTCTATAACAAGATATTGTTTCTTTATATTGTTAACATCTGCATTAGCATAATTTTTCCATGCAGCAATATAAGCAAGAAGAAAAGCTTGTGGAACAAACTCATAAACGATTTTAGATTCTGTTACTTTGTTTCCATCATTATTCTCTACATAAACTGCCTTATTACCAATAACAGTTATTACATTTTCTTCTATCATTGTGGGTTTATAAGTTCCAACAAAAGAAGAATAATCCGTATCCGGATGGAAAGTTGTACGAATGACATCCTCTTTTTTAGTTATTTTATTAATTGTATGCGATTTTCCTGTACCAGGCGCTCCATAAAATATCTGTTGAAACGGATGTTCTTCATGATTTAACAGAGATAAATGCTTATGACTCGTTTCGGCCGAATTATCCAAAACCATTTTGGCCATAATCATTAAGGTTGACGCATACCCATATTCAAATTTATCAATCTCCGTTTGTCCACTCAATGCGTTTCTTGCATCATTAGCCGTAGCATCAGGATTTGCAGCGTAGAACGCAACAAATTCGTCGAGCAATTGTTTAGATATTGTTCGTAATCCTGTTGCTCCTTTACTTATGTTCCTAACTAAATAGCACAATCTATCTTCATCTACGATTTCTACTTTTCCATCAATTGAGATATCGCCAATATTTAATTTTCCAGACATCATCTATTATTTTAATTCGTAATCCATAATATCGGTTATTCGTTTAATATCAGTCGAAAGCATTTATTCGGTTGTCTATCCTGAAAACATTCTAAGTATATTTTACAATCAGGACATACAACAGAATATCATATCAACAGTAAAAACACAAACCGACTTATTTTGCAAAATTATAAAAACACTTTTATAATATCGAATTATTCACATAAAAGCATTTACATTAAATGCAAAAAAGCTAATGAATAGAGTAAATTACCATACTGTTCGTTATAAATGATTACAGTTTTCAAATCTACTTACATTTTCCATTTTACCCCATAACTCCCCAACAATCTCCCAAATATTTCTTACCTTTGTATGCAAAGACAATATTTGCGGAAAGATGTATAGCGTTCACGACACGTTTTTTGACGAGGTAAGGCATGAAAGATATGAAACCGTGATGCCATGCGATGAGGTTACGGTGTTCAGGACTAAAGCCGGCACGGGCACAGAATATAAGGTTGCACCCATGCTCAGCGACTCGTTCAGCATAATACTGGTGAAGAGCGGAACGGTGAAGCTCTCGGTAAACTACAGCACGGAGACACTGCAGAAGAACTCTATGGCGTTCTTGATGCCTAACATGGTGGTGTCGCTGAGCGATGCCGACGAGGACTTTATGATGGAAGGCGTGAGCTTTATGCCGGCATACTTTGACGATCTGTCGGCCTATGCGCCCGTGTATAACCAAATGATTTCGTTCGCCAACGAGAACGCCATGCCGATAAGAAGTATGAGCGAAAGCGAAATGGAATGTATGCTGACGATGCTGAAGCTTTATTCTGACATCAACACAGAACAACTGCACTACAACGGACTGATGATGCATCTGTCTAACCTGCTGCTGTTGCGCTTTGCCGAGATGCTTAGAGCCGGATGCGCGTCTGACACGTCGAAGGTGTCGCATCCCGTAGAGATTTACCGCGAATTCAGAAAGCTGCTCATCGGCAATTACCTTAAAGAGCATTACATATTGTTCTATTCATCGCAGCTTAACGTGTCGTCAACCTATCTGTCGCGCATCGTCCGCAAGATATCGGGACGCTCGGTAAACGAACATATAGCGCACATGCTGATAACCGAAGCCCGACGACTGCTCGACTGCACCGACCTGCCCGTAAAACAGATAGCCTACAGACTTGGCTTCGCCGACCAGGCCTCATTCGGCAAGTTCTTCAGAAAACAGTTCGGCGTTTCACCTACGGAATATAGAGCAGGCTGCCGTGAAATTCATAATTCATAATTCACAATTAGCTAACGCTGAACTTTGTTTCATAATTGGGTTGCGCTGAAAACGAAACGGATATTGTCATTTGTAGTTATAGGAGGATGGAGTTGAATTCATAATTAGCTAACGCTGAACTTTGTTTCATAATTCACAATTGTTATGTGCCTTGTGGATTCTTATCGTAAGCACTACGTCTGCAATTGGATTTTTCACTCTTCACTCTTAACTCTTCACTTTCGTAAGACGCACTACGTTTGGTAATGTTTTGGGGGATTTTACGGGGACATTGTAGGGACGCACCCCAGGTGCGTCCAACTGATAACACCCTGTGTTACAATGGCTTACGATAAATAAATGTCGAGCGTAAGGTGGACGCACCTAGGGTACGTCCCTACATTGAGCGTAATGTTCCGGCTGATCTGCAATTGTCGTGCAAGCGAGAGCAGAAGCAAATTTAATTTGATTATGCCGAGTGCAGCCGACAATCAATAGAATTAATCTGCCGGAATTAAATATAAGGATCTGTGATCCGATTACTTCCTATTTTGTATTATCATGTAGTCTTATGCTAGACTTGGCATTCACGTTTTTCACTTTTAATTTTTCATTTTTAATTACGCTTTTGCGCCTGCTTTTCACTTAAAACAAATGGTATTTTAAGCGGATCACAGATCCTCATAATATATTCCGGCAGATTGCAAATCTGCCGGTACATTAGTCTTGTGGTTTCCTGTCATAGCAAGGCATTTGGATTTTTCACTCTTCGTTCTTCACTCTTCACTTTCGTAAGACGCACTACGTTGGCTAATGTGCCGGCGGATCTGCGCTCCGCCGGAATTAAATATAAGAATCTGTGATCCGATTACTTCATATTTTGTATTATCATGTAGTCTTATGCTATGTTTGGCATTCACGTTTTTCACTTTTAATTTTTCATTTTTAATTACGCTTTTGCGCCTGCTTTTCACTTAAATAAGCAGTAATTTTAGCGGATTGAAATTAGCTACGCTGACCGTTGGTTCCTGATATTCATTCCGGCAGATTACAAATCATCCGGCACATTAGTCTTGTGGTTTCCTGTCATAAATTATGAATTGTGAATTATGAAACAAAGTTCAGCGTTAGCTAATTGTGAATTAAACTCCATGCTCCTTTAACTCCCAATGACAATACCGTCAGCCGTCCCGATTGCAAAAATAATTAACAAATAACAGGATTATTAAGATATTATGAATAACATTGCATCGGGGGTTATGGTAAGATAAATAACGCAGAAAGGACTAGAAAAATGGATAAAAAGGGACGATTTGTTTCGTATATGACAAATTTAGGGCTGATATAGAATAATCTTAATCAAAGTTAAATCCGTAATTTTGCACCACAAAAAGCGACATATATATGAGATTACGGAAATTAGCCGTGTTATTGTTACTTGCCGGCAACAGTATTATGGCGTGCCGGATGTCCGCTCAGAAACCGTTGAGGATGACAATTGACGAATTGTTTAGAAGAGTGGAACAATCAAATGTAGAAGTAAAAGCGGCACAAAAAGATGTGAACATTTCCAGACAACTTGAAAAGACAGCAAAGGCAAAGCGATTGCCTGACATAGATCTGGAAGCAGGAGTTAATTATTTGGGTGATGCAACAATTTTGGAACGCGATTTTTCAAAGCCCACCCGTTCGCCAATGCCCCACTTGGGCAACACTCTTTCATTATCGCTGTATCAGCCGCTGTATGCCGGCGGTGAGATATCGGCAGGAATAGAAAAGACGAGGTTTCAGACACAGATAGCCTCAACCGACTTAAAGATTGTTACGGATGACATCAAAATCGAAGTGCTTGAATGTTATCTCGACTTGTTGAAGAACCGCAACCTGTTGAATGTCTACGATGAGAACATCAAGCTGACAAAAGAACTGATTTCGGAAATGAAGGCGCGCTCGGAACAGGGCGTGGCACTGTCGAACGACGTTACGCGCTATGAGCTGAACCTGTCGAACCTGACATACGACAGAAGCACTGTGGCAAACGCCGTTGAGCATCTTAACTACAGTCTGCTGGTTTACCTCGGAATGGATGAGGACGTAATGATTGAGCCGGACCTCGACCCGAACAACGTAAGCATGCCGGACCTGGGACTGAACCACTGGAAACAGGAAGTGGAGATGTCGCCGAAGCTGAAGAAGTTTGACCTGGCTTACTCGCAGGCAAAGACGCAGGAGAAACTTGTGCGCAGCCAGATGCTGCCTTCGATAGGCATCACGGCAGGCAACAACCTGGAAGGCCCTATAACAATCTGCATACCTGTGATGGACAATAACCTGAACTCATGGTGGTTCGGCGTGAAACTGTCGATGAACCTGTCATCGCTCTACAAGAACAACAGCTCGTTAAAAGCAGCAAAGATGGAGACGGCCAAGCTGGTGGACAACAGACAGGCAGAAAAAGAGATACTTGACAGAAAGATGGATCAGGTGTACAAATATTATACAGAAGCCTGCGAACAGGTGGAGACACAGAAAAAGAACGTTGAACTGGCTAACGAGAACTACAGGATTGTGTCACGCCGCTATTCGGCCGACCTGTCGCTGCTGACCGACATGCTCGACGCATCGACGGCAAAGCTCGACGCTGAAGTAAGACTGGTGAACGCCCGTGTGAACGTAGTGTTCTATTATTATCAACTTAAATATATTTCAGGAAACTTTTAATATGAACCGCAAGACAAGAAGAATGATTCAGAACGTAGTAGTTCTGGTAATTTTAGCAATAGGTATTTGGTGGATATGCATACAGTTTATAAAATTCAATATTTCAACATTCACTGACAATGCGCAGGTTAGACGACACATTGTGCCTGTAACGGCACGTGTGCAGGGCTACATAAAGGAGGTGCGCTTTGACGAATATTCTTATGTACACAAAGGCGACACGCTGGTAATTATTGAGGACAGAGAATATCAGCTGAAACTGGCAGAGGCCGAGGCCGAACTGCAGAACGCTGAATCGGGCAAGACGGTGATGAGCTCGGCTATAAACACCACAGCGAGCAACATTGGAGTGAACGAGGCATCCATTCTCGGCACAAAGGCAGAACTGGAGAACGCCGAACGCGACCTTAAACGCTACGCCATGCTGCTGAAGGACAAGGCCGCAACTCCTAAACAATATGACGACGCAAAGACTCATTATGAAAGGACAAAGGCAGAATATGACATGCTATGCCGCCAGAAACGCTCTACGGCACTGACAATGAACGAACAGACAAAGAAACTGGGCCAGCAGGACGCTAACATAAAACTGGCAAAGGCCCGCAAGGATTATGCCGCGCTGAACGTATCTTATACAGTTATAACAGCGCCTACCGACGGATATACTTCAAAGAAGACTCTGCAGGAAGGTCAGTTTGTGCAGCCGGGACAGACACTGCTGTCTATTGTTGACGAGAACGACGTGTGGGTTGTTGCCAACTATAAGGAGACTCAGACAGCCAAGATGAAGATAGGCGACCGCGTTAGAATAACCGTTGACGCCATTCCGGGCGTTGAATATATTGGCGCTATAGAGTCGATATCAAATGCTACGGGCGCACAATATTCTATTGTTCCGCAGGACAACGCAACAGGAAACTTTGTGAAAGTGGAACAGCGACTGCCGGTGAAGATACGCTTCACAAAAGAGAACTCGAAAGCAAACATACGACGTCTGCGTGCCGGTCTGAACGTTGAATGTGAAATGATGGATTGATAATGGCCAAGCAATATTATACAACAAATACCGTTATACGCACCAGGCAGCTGCTGATGTATAAAGACTGGGTGCCGCCCCGTCTGCGTTTCTGGCTGTATATGGCTTTCGGCTTTCTGTATCAGTATGTTGGAAGTATCAACACGTCGTATTCGAGTCAGATTGTAAGCGAGATTGCGCTGCTCAACGAGGATATACAGATGGCCGGCTATTGCACACTGGGCGGTATAACGGTGTGCTTCCCGGTGATGTACAGGCTGAAGTTCTATATGTACACGCGTCAGTTGTTTTTCGTTGCGGGCATCGGTCTTATTATATGCAACGCTATAACGATGTCGGCACAGGAACCGTGGATTATATGGGGAGTGAGCTTCATCGCGGGATTCTTCAAGATGCTGGGCATGTTCGGATGTACGAGTGTGTTCCGTCTCTGCGTAACACCGTCGCGTAACTATGCTGTGTTCTTCCCCGTTGTCTACATCATGGTGTGCGGAGGAACATATCTTTCAGCCATCACGACATCTTATCTGACATACTACGGCAACTGGCGACTGATGAACCTGTTTGTCATAGCGCTGCTGATGATTCATTGCGGAATAGTATATTTCATGATGAAGCCCGACCACCGTCCGGGTCCGTTCCTGTCGCTTAAAGGTGTCGACTTCTTAGGTCTTTTCCTTTGGAGCGCGTTCCTTATATCAGGCATGTGGCTGTTCACCTACGGCGAGCACTACGACTGGTGGATGAGCAGCACGATATGGCAGGCCACAGGCATAACGCTGGCATTTTTTATAGCTGCGATATGCCGTTCGAAGTTTCACGAAAAGCCATATCTGCCACTGTCGATATTTAAGTTCAGGTCTGTAAAACACCTCATGCTGCTTCTGCTCGGAGTTGGAATACTGCAGTCGGCGCCAAGGCTGTTGCAGTCGATATATCTCACATCCGTGCTGAAATACGACTCACTTAACACGATATCGCTCAACTGGCCAATACTCTACGGCGTTGTTGTAGGCTCACTTCTGGCCTTTGCAGCCTTCGTAAAATGGCATTGGGGATTTAAGAAATACTTCATCGTGGCACTGGTGCTGCTCACATCTTACCAGGTGTCGATGTATTTTCTTATTGACGGCGACACTAACAAGGAGGCATTCTTCATACCGCTGTTTGCATTAGGCGTTTCAGAGGTTATGATAGGTTCGGCCTCAAACGTATATCTGTCGCAGTCGCTTCCGTTCTCTCATTTCTTCTACGGCCTCAACTCCATAGGCTACATACGCTGCGGAATAGGAACAGCCTTAGGCTCGGCCACAGTGCAGCGCCTATACAACTGGGCAATATCAAAGAACAGCCTCAACGCAGGCGACAACTTGGACGGCACTGTGCTGCCGTTTGACCTGCCGTCATGGAGCGACACGATGGCTGTTATATCAAAACAGGCCTTAATGATTTCTATTAAGGAGTGCTACGGATATATGACGGCCATAGGCATCGTGATGATGATGCTCATCATTATCCACCACTATCGTCTGCCCGTTATACGTCTGCTGCCGAGAATGGCTGCCATACGTATGTGGATGAACAGCGAAAAGACCAACGACCCGAAAGACTCTGTTATTCCTAATAAAGCAGAGGAGGACGACGAGGATGATGATGAAGATTATGAGGATGAGGACGAAGAATACTTAGAAGATAAAAAAGAAAAGGGAAACTGACGGAAGACAGACACCCCAAACTTAACCTCTTGCCAGCTCTTCGGAATGAAGAACAAATAAAAGGCTGAAACATTAAGACAGCATAAAAGTTGTAAAATTTTGAACAGTTAAGTATGTTTTATATATATTACTGTTCAAAATTTTACTATATTTGCAAAAACAAACAATGTCTGCAATATCCATGCTAATCTAAATACGCATGGTTAACAGACATTTTGTTTGAATAAACTTTATCCGTAAATTATGAATAATGTTTTAGCAAAACTCGGCAACATACCGGTAACGTCCTCAATAATTGAATCACTATATCCACAATTAAAAGGAGGAAGCCAAAAGATAAGGCAACTTGAGAAAAGCGGAGATATTATCCGCCTTAAAAGGGGACTGTATATATGTAATCCTGAAATATCAGACAGACCTCTGTCAACCGAGCTTATCGCCAATCATCTTTACACCCCGTCATACGTGTCAATGGCTTCAGCATTGCGTTACTATGGCCTAATACCAGAAATGGTCTATACCACACAGTCAATGACGCTAAAACATTCACGTTGCTTTGACACAGCATTTGGAAGGTTTGAATATACATACATCCCAAGAAAATCATTTTCAATAGGACTGTCGAGCATTGAAAAGGACGGATATGCGTTCGTGATGGCTACACCGGAAAAAGCACTATGCGACCTGATTGCCAACTCGCCAAGTGTAAACCTAAGGTCTATAAAAGATGCTGAAACGTATCTCGAAGAAGACATACGCATGGAGATGGACGACTTTTTAACGATGAACGTAAACATCTTTGAAGAATATGCCAAGACCGGCAAAAAGTCGGAATCAATAAGAACCTTAATAAAACTGCTAAACAATGACAAATGACATTTACGACAGTATGCTTTCGGCATACGACCTTTCAACCGAACAGAAGAAACGCAATGCCATATTTGAAGTTAACCAGCAAATAATACTTGCCGGCCTTTATAACGGAGGCTTCTTCAACGTGGCTGCGTTCTATGGCGGTACGTGTCTTCGCATTTTCCATGGTCTTCAACGCTTTAGCGAAGACATGGATTTCTCGCTTTTGGCACCTGATTACAAATTTGATTTCAAGAAATATTTTCAGCCCATCATCGATGAATTTGCCGTTGTGGGAAGAAACGTGGAAATAAAGAAAAAAGACAAAAAGAGTTTCGGAAAAGTAGAATCGGCGTTTCTAAAAGACAACACTGATGTTTACGACATATCTTTCCGTACAGACAAATCGATAAAAATAAAAATTGAGGTTGACACACAGCCACCGCTGAAATTTGAAACTGAGCAAAAGTTGCTGTTGCAGCCACATTCATTTATGACACGCTGTTTTGTGCTGTCCGACCTGTTTGCGGGCAAAATGCACGCACTGGTGTATCGTGCCTGGAAAAATCGTGTAAAGGGACGTGACTGGTATGATTTTGAATGGTATGTACGCCATAATGTACCCCTTGACTTCAAGCATCTGGCTGAACGCGTAAAGCAGTTTAATAATGAGGAAATAGACAAGGATACATTTATCACGCTGTTAAAAGAAAAATTATCAACTGCCAATATAAATCAGGTTAAAAATGACGTACTGCCTTTTGTCAGAAATCCGAAAGAACTGGATATATGGTCAAATGATTACTTTGTACAACTGGCAGATATGATAAAGATTATAAATGTGTAAGAAATAACAAAAACTTGATGATATGAAAGAAATAAAATGTCCTAAATGTCAGAGCGTGTTTCAAGTAGACGAGGCCGACTATGCTTCTATCGTCAGTCAGGTTAAGAATGCAGAGTTTAACGACGAACTCAACCGAAGACTTGAAGAAGTGAGGAAACAATATGATGCCGAACTGAAGGCCGACGTGATGAAGTCGGAACGGACGTTCGGAGAAAAGCTGTCGGCAAAGGAGCTTGAAATAGGGAAAAAGGATACCGAAATAGAACGTCTGAAGGCACAGATAGACAGCATGGCGCAGGCAAAAGCGCTTGAACTGGCTGAAGAGATGAACAAGAAAGACAAGGAAATATCGGAGCTGAAAGCCAAGATTGAAAGCACGGCACAGGCAAAAGCGCTTGAACTGGCAGGAGAGATGAACAAGAAAGACCAGGAGATATCGGAGCTAAAGGCAAAGATAGAAAGTACGGCACAGGCAAAGGCGCTTGAACTGACCGGGGAGATGAACAAGAAAGACCAGGAAATATCGGAGCTGAAAGCAAAGATAGAGAGCATGGTACAGACTAATGCGCTCGAGCTTGCCAGTGAGTTGGCAAAGAAGGACAAGGAGATTTCGGAACTGAAATCCACCATTTCTCAGAGTAAGGATGCCTGTCAGATAGCCGTGCTTGAGGAACAGCGAAAGTCGCAAGACGCGCTGAAGGAGAAAGACAACAAGATTGTTGAGCTTACGGGCATGGTGAGCATGCAGAAGAATGAGGCCGCACTGCGTGAGAACAGCATAAAGGAGACCTACGAAATGCAGCTGAAACAGAAGCAGGAAGAGGTTGACTACTACAAAGACTTGAAGACAAGAATGTCGACAAAGATGGTAGGCGAGACTCTCGAAATACATTGCAGCACGGAGTTCAACCGTATGCGCCCGCTATTCCCCAACGCCTACTTTGAGAAAGACAACGACGCATCGGGCGGCAGCAAGGGCGACTTCATCTTCCGCGACTATGAAGACGGCTTTGAATATATCTCCATTATGTTCGAGATGAAGAACGAAATGGACCAGACCGCTACAAAGCATAAGAACGAGGACTTCTTGAAGAAACTCGACGAGGACCGCAGAGCAAAGAAATGCGAGTTTGCCGTACTCGTGTCGCTGCTCGAACCTGAAAGTGAGCTTTACAACACGGGCATAGTTGACATGTCGCACCGCTATCCTAAGATGTACGTCATCCGTCCGCAGTTCTTCATCCCGCTGATAACGCTGCTTGTGCAGACCTCAAAAAAGAGCATAGAGTATCAGCGTGAGCTTGCCATTGCACGCAGTCAGTCGGTAGACGTAACCAACTTTGAGAGCCGTCTCAACGACTTCAAAGAGAAGTTTGCCAACAACTACCGCCTTGCGAGCGAGAAATTTAAGACAGCCATCGACGAGATAGACAAGTCGATAACTCACCTGCAAAAGATAAAAGAGGCCCTTGTAGGCTCCGAGCGCAACCTCCGCCTGGCCAACGACAAGGCAGACGGCCTGACAATAAAGAAGCTTACATACAACAACCCGACAATGAAAGAGAAATTTAAAGAAGCACGGGCTGTTGAGGAAGATGAAGACGAATAAATCAACAGCGTGTTCTATTGATTTCGGAATGCATACTTTTAGCTTTTTAGTATCATGCCACTCCTGCCGAATCAACAGAACACGCCATTATTATCAACATAAGGATGCAAAACGCTGCATATAGCATGTAGGGTTTTGCATTTTTATTTTAAATCAGCAACAAGCGCTATTCCCTACTCTCTCGCCTTCTGTTTGAACAGCTTAAGGGATTTGCCGTAGTTAAGCATGCGCCAGATCCACTCTAGGGGACCGAACTGGCAGTAATGGAGCCACAGACAGCTAAAAAATGTTTGGAGGATAAATATGGTTAGGGCTATAAGCTCTGTCTGCGAAAGGCCTACGCCGGCACCAAGACCTAAGCCTATGCCGTAGAAAAGGAACATGCCTAATGCTGACTGACAGATGTAATTGGTCAATGCCATGCGACCGGGAGCGGCAAGGGCGCGCCATACTGCAGAACGGCTGCTACGAAGATAAAGCAGGCAGAGGGACGACATATAGGCGAAACCGAGCGGATAGACGCTGACGGCGTAAAGCAATGAGTGGGCAGCGTTACCCAAGGGTTGACCGCCAACAGCGCTCCATGCATAGACAACAGACAAAGGAATACCGACACTGAAGCCTATAACCGACACGCGGCGCAACAGGTGCCGGTGAGCTGAAAGGTCGGCATATATCTTCTGACGCCCAATGTAATAGCCTATCAGGAACAGGCCAAGTACCTTAAAGTAGCGGTTGCCGTCGACAAACTCCTGCACTCTTACCAACGCTCCCTGAATAAGAAACTGAAACACCTGAACGTAACTGTCGGCATCGCGCAGCCAATAGCCGAAATTTTCTTCTGTTATGCCGTACTTGCGGCAGTAATACCACTGAACCTCAACGGCAGGAGCCGAGAGACTTATGCCGAAAATCTGTGTCAGTGTGTCGACAACAACGGGCAACACAAGGAAGAAGGCAACCCACGAAAGCATCTTTCGGTTGCTAACGTTTCTGAACAACGGCAGCACCATGCCCATAAGGGCATAAAGCATAAGGATGTCGCCACTCCAGATGAACATAAGATGCAGGAATCCTATGACGAGCAACACGGTCATGCGCCTATAGAACAGTCTGAATGCTCCGTCGCCTTTCTGCTCGGCATGGCTTATGATTATCGAGAAGCCCATACCGAAGAGCAGCGAGAACAGTGTGTAAAACTTGCCGTCGATGAACACATACTGCAAGAAACGCACTATCCTGTCTACACCGGCTGAAGGCATTGACGCGGCAACATCGGCCGGCTGAAACGTATATAGCGAGAACTCGGGATAGTTGGCAAGGCAAATGCCAAGTAAGGCAAAACCTCTAAGTGCATCGAGAATGACGTAGCGTTCCGACGGCTTTACTGGGGAAAAGGTTGTTTGGGACATGGATATTTTTTTTAGGAGTTAAGGAGTTAAGACGTATGCCTTGAGGGGTATTGTCATTTGGAGTTAAAGGAGTTAAAGGAGTTATCGCTCACTGGGGTGAGCTAGAAGTTAAAGCCATATGCTTTGTGAATTCTTATCCAAAGATAGACACAAGACATTTGGATTTTTCACTCTTCACTGTCCACTTTAGTCAGACTCATATTGGCGCAATGTAGGGACGTACCCCAGGTACGTCCACCTCATATTCATCATTTCATTCATCATAAGCTATTGTAACACAGGATGTTATCCGTTGGACGCACCTGGGGTACGTCCCTACAATGCTAATCTAGAAACGCTGTTTAATTTTTAATTACGCATCGCGCTCTGCGCCTGCTCTTCACTTTCGTCAAACGGCATTTGGATTCTTCGTTTTTTAATGTTCACTTTCACAAGGCAAATCATCATTAGCTAACGCTGAACTTTGTTTCTCCATTCTCAACTCTCAATTCTCAATTTACTTCCTGTTCACCATCATAACGCTTATCAATATTACGGCAAGGCCGGAGAGTTGTATCAGCGTTACGTCCTCATGGCCGAGACCGGCACCGATGACTACGGCTACTACGGGATTTACATAGGAATGAGTGGCAACTTCGGTGGCGGGACGTACACGCAACAGCCAGATGTATGCCGTGTATGCCATCATTGAGCCGAAGACTATGAGATAAGATAATGACAGCCATGAAACGGAGGACACTGCGGAGAGCTGCAAACGGCTGAAATCGCCCGACAATCCTGCGCATAAGGCAAACACAACACCTGCGCCGAGCATCTGCCAAGCCGACGACGCCAGTCCGCCTTCATCGCCATTGTCGCGGATATGATATTTCGAATACAGCGTGCCGCATGCCCACGATATACATCCGCCAATAAGCAGAAGCACGCCATACTCATAATGACTGCCACCGGGCCGTTGCATGTTGAGTTGTTCGAGATAGAGCATTGCCACACCAATAAAGCCAAGGACTATGCCTGCCACGGTGGACACACTTCTGAAATTGCGACGCCATTGAGGAACATCGAGCAACATAATCCAAACTGCCGTCGACGAAGCCATTATCGCGACAAGACTGCTGCTGACATAGCGCTGTGCAAACATGATGACACCCTGGTCGACAAATAAAAGAATGATGCCGCACACAGCCGCCTTCAGGATAAGTCCGCGGCGAAACAGCTGCTCGCCCCGCACCTTGCAGGCAACGAGCAATATTGTTCCTGCCACGACGAAGCGCAACGTCCCAAGCACAAACGGCGGAAAGTCGCGCAGGCTGACTCCGATGAAATAATATGTTGAGCCCCACACAACGTATATAAGGAAGTAGGCTACAATTATCGCAATGCGGGATGGCGGATGTGTCATAGGCAGATTGTTTGGTCAATAGTAATAATTTTCAGGCTCAAAGCAGCGCACCTGCTCATGTGGCCGGCACGTTGCCCAGTATGCGTCAGCGCCATAACCCATGCTGTCAGCCTCTTGTCTTTATCTCGCAATTAGCAGGAGCCTTGATGTTCTCGTCGATGGTTACCGAACCTATCGAGTCGGCCACTATCACGCCCGATGTCGGGTTCTTTATGTTGGTGATGGCTCCGCGGATGTCGGCTTTAAGCGTAGAATACTCGAAGGCCCTGTCGCACGCACTGTCAAAGGTACAGTTTTCAAGCACCAGGTCGTGGGCATAACACAGCGGCTGCTCGCCTGAGATATGGCAGTTTACAAGGCGCAGGTTGCGCGAGTGCCATCCAAGATACTCACCGTTAAGCTCCGAGTCGTATATGGTAACGTTCTCCACCTCCCAGAAGGCGTCCTTTGTGGTTATCTTCGCGTTGTGTATCTCAACGTTCTTGACATACTGGAACACATATTTGCTGTCACTCTCAAGTCCGTCCACCCGTATGTCGTTGCTGAACATAAAGGGATAAGTTCCGCCGTGCAGCTTCAGGTTCTTCACGTTGATGCGGTTGCAGCGCCAGAATATCTCGTCGGCGTCGTTTATCTCAACGTTCTCAATGTCTATGTCGTTCATCTCACGGAACATCTTAGGCGCGTCTATCACGGTGTTCTTCATCGTAAGATGGTCCGAATACCACAATGCCGAGCGTCCTCCAACGGCAAAATAGCAGTTGTCTATCGTGAATCCGTGTACATGCCAGAACGGATAGTTGCCCTCAAAGCGGCAGTTGGTTGCCACGATGTTGCTACATTCCTTTATTGCCGACTCGCCTTCGCGTATGGTTACATTGTTGATGTGCAGATCATGCGATGCGAACAACGGGCGTTCGCCTCCAAATTCAGTATTCTCAATCAGTTTCATAATTATATCAGGTTTATTTCGTTTTTATTGTTTTGCCAAAACATGCCGGCCCATATTCCATTGTCTCATACACGCATATTTTACGCTCCGGCATAGTGATTGTTTATTTTTCTTTTGCAAAAGTACATATTATCAAGACAAAACGCTGTATCTAATTTACAGATTAGATTAAACAATTCACAGAAAATAATATTAAGCCCCAGTCAGCCATTATCATTCAGCCCGAACGAACAAAACAGATAAAGCCATGCGCCGCCTGATATCTGTTTGGGATTAAACCCACGCCTTAGAATGTTCTTAGCCCTATCCATCAACACAGCAAGGTGTTGCGTTGCTAAAATCCGCCCTGCTCTATGCGCTTTACAATGCCAAGGTCGGCAGCTGCCCAATCTACCGTATGAAGTTCCTGCACCCCAAGCCATCTGTATTCAGTATGCTCTTTCAGTTTGAAGTCATCCGCAAGCGGCTCGCACAGATAGGCGTTAAGCGTTATCGAGAAGTCGGGATAGTCGTGACTTACCGCCACGAGCCTGTCACCCACCGATATGTCGTAGTCGAGTTCCTCAGCCATTTCTCGCTTCAGTGCCTCCTGCGGTGTTTCGCCCGGCTCAATCTTTCCGCCCGGAAATTCGTATTTATAGCTTGTGTAACTGTATTTGGTGCTGCCCTTTCTCACGCAGAAATATTTTCCGTCCTTGCGTATCACGGCCGCCACCACGTCATAATGCTTAGCGTTCATCTTCAGTCTTTCTCCTTTGCTTTGTTCTTTTCGTGTGCATACCGCCTACTGTTAGTCATGCTCTTCTGCACTTTTGCGCCGCACGGCAAGCTCTGCCTGCATCTTCTCGTTAAAACGTTTTGTTATGGGATAAAACAACACTGACGCAAGGGCTATGCCGTAGACCACGGCAGGCACTATGCTCGACACGAGGCGTATGCCCTCAACAGCCCCGCTGCTCTGCATGGCAGTGCCGCCCGACACGTAGCCGAATGCCGACAGCAGTATGCCCGACAAGGCTCCGCCGAAGCCTAATCCCATCTTAAGCGCGAACATTATGCCCGAGAAACAAAAGCCCGTGGCGCGGCGGCGGTTGAGATATTCCATATAGTCGGCAACATCTGCCACCATTGCCCACATCAGAGGTATCGTGGGGGCATAGGACAGACTCTTGAGTATGCACAGCACATAAACCATTACAACGTTATCGGGCGAAGGCAGATAGAACAACGCCTGAAACAGCACGGTGAGCGACAGGCACACTATATATACGGTCTTCTTGCCAAGCTTTCCGGCAAGCCATCCCGAAAGGAACAACACGCCAACGAATTGCATCACGGCATTGAGTATGTTGAACAGCGAGAAGCCTGCCGAATAAGCCTCGCGCTCGGTATCAGCGAGTCCCAGACCGTGCAGCAACTCATAGAGCGAGCGCTGGTCGAGATAGCTTTGGAAATAGAAGTTCATTGACGAACCGAACATCGCCAATGAGGTATATACGGCAAGGCACAGTACAAACATCACGCGCCACGACACGTTGCCGAAGGTCTCCCTCACGTCTTCCCTCACGCTCGACTTCTGCTGCGGCGGCTGGGCTATGCGTTCCTTTGTGGTGAAGAAGGTTATGAGCAGACATATAAAGGCGATGAAGGCAAACAGCAGTATTGTGCGGCTCCATCCACGGCTCGCGTCGCTCCCTCCCAGCCGGTCGATCAGCGGCAGCGTAAAGCCCTGCACGGCAAACTGGGCTATGGTGCTTGCCACAAACCTCACCGTGTTGATGCTTGTGCGCTCCTTTATGTCGGCCGTCATCACTCCCCCGAGCGAGGCGTAGGGAGTGTTGTTGAACGAATACATCATCAGCAGAAGCACATACGACACGGCGGCATAAACGGCAAGCAGTGTCTTATCCTGTATGTCGGGCCTGTGGAAGGCGAGGATGTAGAACAGACAGAACGGCAGAGCCGACGCCAATATCCACGGGCGGTATTTGCCCCAGCGCGTATTGGTGCGGTCTGTCAGTATGCCCACTATCGGGTCGGCAAAGGCGCTCACCATCGGCGCCACCAACAACACCGAGCCGGCTATGGCGCCGTTGAGTCCGAACACGTCGGTATAAAACTTCAGCTGATATATCATTATCATCTGAAACACCAGGTTGGCAGCAAGGTCGCCCAATGAATAGCCAACCTTCTCGCCGAAAGAAATCTTACCGTTGTATGAGTTTTTCGTTGACATCGTTTATCAAGATTAGTGTTTTCATGGCATGTGCGCCTGCGCTGTATCGCTGTCTTATCGCCGGCCAGTGCCTTACCGAAAGGCTCACGGCTGCGTCGCACAATGTCTTTTGCGCGAACAAAAGTAACAAAAAATCCTGATTGAACCGACGAAATAAGTGATTTTATACAATTATTCGATAAACCTAACCGGCTGTGCCATAAGGATGTTACGCATCAAGCTTGACATAAAATCGGCATGACGGCATAATCAGATAATCTACATGTTGACATAAGCCACGGGATTTTGCTTGTGGTAAAACAAATTCCCTACGCTTTTATCAAGGTATGGTGAATCAGTAAGCTCTTCTCCCTCAAACTCCCAGCGTCCTTCATATTTCTTGCTGTCTGTAATATACCAGCGCAACGGTCTGTACACGCCAATAATCAGTCCGTCGCTTACGGCAAACACATATTCGGCTCTCTTAACGCGCCGGCCGCTCACACGCCAATATTTTCTGGCACATTCATATATGCTGCCTCTTTCTTTGTTTCGGTAAGTCTTGGTTACATTAAAACAAACCACCCTTTCATTTATCTTTCCGATAATGCCTAAATCTTCATTTACAATCTTTTCCATTTCATCTGAATATTTAATTTTGGCCGTCCGCCGGTCAGCACGTTGTTATATCCATAATCACATTAACGTTTTCATCAGTCGTCCTGCCGTCTGCCATTATGTTTCGCCCGTCTGTCTTTTTCTTTTCATTCATCCATACCCAGTGCCACATTCAAAATTCTGTCATAGCCATTAATATAGTCTGTGGCATAAACGGGGATTGTTATGTCGGGCTTAATGCCTCTTGCGTGATGCGGTTCACCGTCCATACAGCGCATAAGCATCCCTGTCATTGAGAAGGGAAACAGGGGCAGCAAAAACTGCGTCATGTCGCCCGTTGTGCCGGCAGTGGTCTGACCTGCAATCTTGCCCAGCTTATAATGGCGCACCATCATCAATATGGTCTCACCCCAGCTTACAGTTGCTCCATCGCACAAGAATGTTGCGGACAGGGCTATGTGTGGCTGTCGTGCCTTTAGCGTTTCGCTGTCTATGCGCCATGTAACATTTTGCTGATAGGGAAAATTGTTTATCGCAACTTCAGTGGCAGGAGCCTTTGCGTTGGCTGCAATAAGATGAGCCAGGATGTCTTCAAACTGATAAGTGGGAAGTCCGCGCAAGTCGAAACACAACCCTCTGACATCTGGCGTCAGTGCCGACAGAAACAATTTCTCGTTCAGCTCGCGCGACGTGGCGTCTACATACAGTATTCCGTTCTCTAATTTCCTTACTGGCTGTCTTTCCTTCTCCACCTTCTTTATGTTCTGGCTCTGTGCATATAGAGTGTCCTCATGTGTCTGTCCCGAAGCATCGACGGTCTGAATGACAAAAGGCATGCCGTATTCGGCTGAAGACAGCATCTTTTCCGCAGCCATCTTGTCGCGATGGACTTCTGTGGCGGCATTGGTTATCTGTCTGCAATAACGCAGACGTTCTGATGCCTGCTGACCGTTTACAGCATTGAGTATGCGCCACAGCTGTTTGCCGTCTGTCCCCATTCTTACAAGCAGTGTGTCGTTCACCACCTTTGTCTCGGCTTCAGCATAAAATTCGGGCAGATAGGTTGACATGATACCTGAAACATTCATATCTCTGCGCACAAACATATGCCCGTCCTTAACAGGATTCATAAAGCGGCAAAGCGTATCATACCATTCCACAAGCGACTCAAAGGTGTTTACACCTGCCATTTGAACGGCTTTTTGCATATATCTTTCCAACCGGTTGTCCCAATCAAGCCTGTCTTCTTCGTAATACGGATAAAAATGTCTTACTATATTCCAGCGTACTGTTACGTCAGCCACTCTCACTGCCTTGTCCGACAGCAGTCCGAAAATTAGCCGTCTTCTTTTTGACAAAGCCTTATCGTCAATCTGATGATTCTTCCAATAGTCCTTTGCGTCTGCAAGCAAACGGCGTGTTGCCTTACGGTCAAACTTGCCTTCGGGCAGCGCATGCTGTACGTTAAGGTATTTTCCTTCGCCAACAGGATAAGAGTAATATCTGCATGCCAAAGGCACGGCTGCCGTATCAGTGCTGCCGGAAACCGTTAGGAGTTTTTTGTAATAGGGTATATAGTCGGCAAGTCCGGGCATAAGCAGTTTGGCAAGAAAAGGAACATTAAGCTCGCCCGAACCGCTATAGCTATAATACATGGCACGGCTGCCAGGGCATGTGCCGTTATCACCTGGCGAAACAGGCACGGCAGTGAGCGACATTGTAGGGGCAAGCGGCTTGAACACTGTCTCCAAAGGTTGAGTCTCCGCCCTGTCTGCAAGCAGCGCACACACTTTCATCCAGTCGCTTTCCGACCAGTCCTGTGTATATGGATTGGGCGAAAAGTAACGGACTATGCCATACGTGCGGGCAAACTCCACATATCTGGATGTATCTGTAGCCGCTACATCTGCCGCGAACGCAAACATGCCGAACAACAACAGAATTATTTTGTTTTTCATATCATATTACGCTTAAATAATTTTATAGCCAAAATATTATTTCACAAAACATACCTTACAAAAATGAATATCTGTCAGGCCAAAGAGCCAAGCAAAAAGGCTGAAAGATTAATAACGAAATGTAGGGTTATTGATGTAGCAAAGCCATGCTTTAGTCTGATATAACAGAACATCAAAGCACTTGGTATTTTAACAGCCTCCTTCATGACAACTCTAATCAATTCACCCGTATCCATCGTACTGAGGTCATAATTGATAATATGCAATATGGAAAAGAATAGCACCAAAGCCCATAACCAAGTTTTAAAATTAATCTTTAATATCCATTTATATCCCCAAAGCCATGCTATTAGCACAACAACTACACATGAAAAGAGTCTTTGCCATGTAACATCGTAAACCTTTGTGGAAAAAATGACGGCAGATACAAAAAACATTATTGCAGTACACGATAACGCAATGTATAGTCTCTTGCGTTTGAGAGACAGCCGGAAAGCAGTTTCTTCCAATATAGGCGGCAATATAAGGACAACCCATAGCGGTAAAGTTTGCATAGTATCGCCAATATTCGTTTCTACGCCTTTTGAATAAAATATGAGGTCAGCAAAATGATAAACGACAGAAAATGACATGTGTATTATAAATAGCCAAAGGAAACTCTTTATAATACTGACAATTCTAAAATCATTTGCGCAATATTCCTGAGGGTGCAATGTAAATCCGACTATATCACGCAACTTTTCACTTTTTCTGTAAGAAATATAAAAAAAGGCAATAAAGCAGAATATTGCAACAACAATGGCCAATACAAAATAAGGAAAAGATAATGGATGATTCATATTTTTCTTTTAATGTTTATTGACAGGCCATCTTTCAGAATAGATTTTGCTGACTATTTCCACTGAATCCCGTCATGATGTCTATTTAAAAATACATGAATTTTATTCACTGCCGGCACATCATACCTGTTGCAACAAAGATCAGCAATTCTATTATCACGTATCACTCCTTTAGCTCTTTAACGCCATGAGAATGTCTGTCGAAAAACTTTTATTAAATTCTTCTGAATCTATTAATTAAGGCAACCAATATCAGTACGCAGAATATGGCGATAATGATGAATCTGGTCTGATTCATTATGTCGGCATAGAAACTGCTGCCGGGGCTTATATAATCTATGACGCATGATACAGAATTGTTCACCAGGTGCATGCCGAAGCACACCATGACGTTGCGCGTTTTATAATAAACCCAGCCTAAAAGTATTCCGCTTAAGAATGTACCGATAATCAGGCTCGGATAAAAATGCAGTATTGCGAACATAAAGGAAGAAATCAGAATACCTATCCACGGATTTGTCTTCCATTGAAGAAGTTTTTCTTCTATACCTCCGCGAAATACTATCTCTTCTGCCAGCGGAGCCAATATGCCGATGCCTATTATACTTGCAAAAGAAAGCTGTTCATTAGTCGCAACGGCCTCGCTATAGTCGTTGATGTTTAATGCCGAAACAAAAAGGTTGAGCGGCAATATTGAAGCCAACGACATCAGCATTGCCATCAGATAAACAGATGTGGGGGAGTTATTGGAGCCATGTTGACCGAAAGACGGCAACTTCACATATTTTCTCTTTATAAAAAGTGCGGCGATAAGCAGATTGCCAAGAATCAGCGTAATAGTGTCCATGCTGCTTGACTGCATGACGTCCTCTATCGGCATGTTGTTGTTGAGTACATAGTTCTCAAAAATCCAGCCTGCAACATATACAACAGCCGGAACAAGTATCGATACGGCAAGAATGTATAACGCGTAATACGTTATGGCGACAAATGGTTTTGGCTTTGTTTCCATCATATTTATAAGTTCTTCATATTTTATTTAAGGCATCGGCAAAAGTCTGTCACTATTGTTGCCTGCCGAAATTATGCCTGCAAATATATAAAATTATTTGTCTTGTCGCCTGCTAATCTAAAAAAAATATAGACAAACCCGGCTAAGAGCAGTCTTTTTCGCACCACCAAAATAATTCTCATTTTTTTTACGCTTTTCCTTTTATTTCATAATTTATTTTTATCTTTGCCGCGGATATGACACTACGATCACGAACGCTGACAAGAACATTCGCCGTAATGTTTATTACCGTGTTTATGGCTTATTATGCCATAATCTCGGTTTATGCCCACGTGCATATCGTCAACGGAGTGATGGTGGTACACTCCCACCCCTTCAAAGGCAAGCACAGCCACACTTCGGGACAGACGCTGGTGCTGCATTATCTCACTCAATTCCAGTCGCTCGAAGCAGGGACGGCTGTAGAAATTGAGGCTCCCGACGTAAAACTTATTCACCAAAGCTACAACGTTTATGTTGTGGCACACGCCCTGCCCTGCTATAATTCGGGCATCTACCTGCGCGCGCCTCCCGTTTCTTCATTTTCATAAATCATTTTATCCCTAATCGTCCGTTTTAATTCTGTCGGATTTTTGTTTTATATTGGGCGGATTGATGTATGGTTTTTAACAGGCATAGCACATTGTGTCAAGAAAAGCCATACGGCATGACGCCTATAGAAAACCAAAAGACGGCTGAAAGCATTAAGGCACAATATTGATACGACGATGTGCTGCCTGATGACGATTCGTGGGTTATCTCAACATTTTTATTAATGCTGTGACGACATGGCGTGCCGTGCCGTCATGGACGGATATTCCGTATTTATAAGTAAACAGAAATGAAGAAATATATCTTACTTTTACTGACGTGCCTTATGTGCGCGTCGGCAGGGACGGCCCGTCCCGTTGAGCCTAACACGGTGAAAGAGGGCAACATAATAACAGGACACGTTATTGAGAAAGACACAGAGAAAAGTCTGGCCTACGCCACTATATTGATTGTTGAAAACGGCATGGGCACCGTTACGGGCGACGACGGCCACTTCCGCCTGAAAGACGTGCCGGCAGGCAAATACACGCTGAAGGTGCAGCTCATGGGCTATGCCTCGCAGACCAAGACGGTGGTGGTGAGCAACGAATATACGGTTGACCTGCACTTCGTGATGGAGAAAGAGGACATATTGATGGACGAGGTGGTGGTGTCGGCCAACAGAAACGAGACCAGCCGAAAGGAGGCGCCGGTGGTGGTGAACGTGATGAACAGCAAGCTGTTTGAGACGGTCAACTCTACCGACCTTGCCAAGTCGCTCTGCTATCAGTCGGGACTGCGCGTTGAGAACAATTGCCAGAACTGCGGCTTTCCGCAGGTAAGAATCAACGGTCTTGAGGGGCCTTACTCGCAGCTGCTCATCAACAGCCGCCCGGTGATGAGCGCCCTGTCGGGCGTGTATGGTCTCGAACAGATACCCGTCAGCATGATTGAGCGCGTAGAGGTGGTGCGCGGCGGAGGCTCGGCGCTGTTTGGTGCCAATGCCGTGGGCGGCACCATCAACATTATAACCAAAGACCCTGTGAACAATTCGTTTCAGGTCAACTCTACGATGTCTAACCTCGGCGGCAAGACCTGGGAGCAGTATGTGGGCGCCAACGCCTCGCTCGTGTCGAAAGACCGCACATACGGCGTGGCCTTCTATCAGGCTTACCGAAACCGCAACCCTTACGATGCCGACGGCGACGGGTTCTCGGAGCTGGGCAAGCTCAACATGAACACCTTCGGACTGAGGGGATATTACCGCCCGACGCAGTTCAGCCGACTGAGCATTGAGTATCACACCACCAACGAGTTTCGCCGCGGAGGCAACAAGTTTGACCTTCAGCCGCACGAAACCGACATAACCGAGCAGACGCGACACGTGATAAACAGCGGCGGACTGACTTACGACATATTCATGAACGAATACAGACACAAGCTGTCGGTGTACGGCTCGGTGCAGCATACCGACCGCAACAGCTACTACGGCGCGGGCATGGACGCCAACGCCTACGGCACTACCGACGACCTTACGGCAGTGGGCGGAGCCATGTATTCGGGCAACTTCGACCGCCTGCTGTTCTCGCCTGCCACGCTTACGGGAGGATTTGAATATCAGTTTAACTCGCTTCACGACGTGATGACGGGCTACGGCCGCGACCTGAAACAGCGTGTGAGGATTGCCGGGGCGTATCTGCAAAACGAATGGAAGATGAGACAGCTGACGCTGCTTGCCGGATTCAGACTCGACAAGCATAACCTTGTTGACAACGTGATATTCAGTCCGCGCGTCAACATGCTGTGGAAACCGTCAGACAAACTTCAGGGCCGACTGACATGGTCGACGGGATTCAGGGCGCCGCAGGCCTACGACGAAGACCTGCACGTGGCTGCCGTGGGCGGCGAGGCAATGATGATAAAGCTGGCCGACGGACTGAAGCCCGAACGCTCAAACAGCTTCAGCGGCTCGATAGACTGGGCCTTCAGCCTGGGCCATTTCAGTTCTAACCTGCTCATAGAGGGCTTCTACACCATGCTCAACGATGTGTTCTATCTCGAAGAGACCGGCTTCGACCCTACTACGGGCACCAAGATACAGGAGCGCCGCAACGGTCACGGGGCACGCGTGTACGGAGCCAACATCGACTATAAGATAGCCCACGGCAAGGAGGCGCAGCTGCAGCTGGGTTTCACAGTGCAGCAGAGCCGCTACACCGAGGCACTGGCATGGAGCAGCGACCCCGACGTGGCGCCTACAAAGCGCATGACGCGCACGCCCGACTGCTACGGCTACTTCACGTTTACGTCGGCTCCGCTCCGTAACTTCGACTTCGCCGTGTCGGGTGTCTACACGGGCAGCATGCTTGTGCCCCACTTCGCGGGATATATAGAGAAAGACAGAATGGAGAAGTCGCCCGACTTTATGGAGCTGAACCTGAAACTTAACTACACCTTTGTGCTGAACGACCATCTGAAACTGCAGCTCAACGGCGGCGTAAACAACATATTCAACGCCTTTCAGAAGGATTTAGACAAGGGTGCGGAGCGCGACTCTAAATATTTTTACGGCCCTACCCAGCCGCGCACGCTGTTCATTGGCGTGAAGATATTTAACTGACGGGCAGCGCCATACTTACCACAAACAGGCCGTCAGGCAGAAAATGGCAAAGAACCGGCAAGCCGTCTGATGCTTTCAGCCGTCTTGTGCTGTCATGCAGGGCATTGCCCCATGCTTTTATTTTCGCCGTCTGACGACATTTGTGCCTGACTTCCTAAACCTGACACCTGCCCGCCGTATGTGCCCGAAGCCTCTGAAACTGTGAGGCTGCCTGAGCTCATACGGCGGGCTGACGTGTTTTCTCTGCAATGATTATGTCGTATATCGGCAAGCAAGATTTTACATTTTCATGCTTTAATACAAATCTTTCATTATTATTCAGCCCCGTTTTTTGCTTTCTATTGAACCGATTTTCGTCCGGCTTTTCGCCTGTACAACTTATTAAATCAAGAATTTGCCGACGGCTGCAATTACCGCGACAGACACAGGAAATAAGAACATAGGGACGAAAAGTATTTACATTTTTCGTGTACAGAGTTTTCTTTAAAAGAGAAAGTAGAGTTATAACAGATGTTAAGAAACAGATAATTAGGCAACAACGTATTAACATCAGTTTACACATCCTGCCCTTTTACGCCCTAAAATCAGTGGTTTTAATGGTCTTAATCAGGCATTTCGGAGCAACAAACCTATGGTTTTAGAAGCATAAACCTATGGTTTGTTACCCATAAATGGCCGAGTTATGTTTTTTAACATTTACACTTTTGCGCATAAAGCGGCATAAATATCACCATATCAACCACTTAACAAAAACGTGAGAAAATGGGCACTTTTTCGCTCAAACGGCAGTATTGCGCAGACGAAGGCAATTCTCAGAACATCAAAATCAAAAAGTTTTCTGTTTTCTTTTTCCTTCCTGTACGTCGGCAGAAGACTGAAGACAGGGATTTAACCCAAACCGGCAATCAGAACGAAACATTTATTCTACCCGTTGGCGGAATTAATTTAGTACATGCTTTATTCTGCCGGTGATTCTGTCAAACAAACCATTTGTTATTTATGCACAGTAATACGAATATGTTTTATACCGATTACAGATGTAACAGTTGGCAGAACTATACTTCAAAGCTGAAGAGCAGCAAGGACGTAGCTTTTTATCCGTTCTTTAAGGCTTAGAAATAAAGTATGGAAAAAAGGAGTCTGAAAAATCGTTCCTATGGATGAAAATCTAAGACTTTAGTTCACCTTTTGTGGGCAAGAATAGGAAATAAATAAAATACTACATTAAAATAAAAGGAATCACTCAAACTTAAGTGATGCCTTTTATTTTAATCATTCTTCTCTTTTACTTTCGTTAAGTTTTACAAAATTTACAGAGGGAAGAATTATTGGGTCAAAACCAGATTGTAGAGTTAGATTTGAAATATAAGATCTTACATATGGAAAGGCTATAGCTGGAGCATTTACATTGATAAAGTCTGACTGTTTGAATTGTTCATCAATAACCTGATCAACTTGAAAAAAGAACAGCATTTCTAATGTTACTCTAAATTCTGCATCTTTAATATTGATAATAAAACCTATCCCAAATTCATTAATACTGTCTTCAGGAAAGGAATGACCTATAGACAGATTAAATGAATTTTTTTTTGAAATTCTCGTAACCTTATCATTCATCTTGAATGATAAATTCTTTATTTTCCATCCTTTTAATTGAATCTTCATATTTTTATGCAGCTAACGGAATTGAACAAGATTGATTATAAACGGTGTCATCACTTTCTGAATCAGACGTATTTTCGATGAATTTCATTTTCACGACATTTAATGCCTCTTTTACGAAAATATCAGAATATGACATATTATCATTGATAAAATCATAAATCATCTTATCTTCTTTACTGATATATTCATCATTTGTAATGACCACATTTTTATCATCCTCAGGAAAATTGTATTTTTCCTTAAGTAAAGTATACAATTCAGAGGCAGATATATTATCAAAATATCCGTCAATCTTTTCTTTAAGTTCTTTATCCAATTTCATAATTAACCCTCCCTTTCTTTAGAACTTTAATTTCTACAATATTGCTTTGGGGAGCATATACAGAACATATAGTGCAATTAGGTGTTCTGCGCGATATTTTTAAAATACGCTCTTTCTTTTTTAGTTTTATATACATATTACCTTTGACAACTTCAATATCAAACAATTTTTCCCCCCTTGCAAAGTTAATCAAGCAACCGTCAATGGGTAATAATCTTCTGCCTAATCCAGCTAGCTTGGATAAATACTTTTCTTGAATATAGTCTAAGATTTCAACCCCATCTGCCACTGTTAAATCCAAAAATTTTTTCTCATCTACCTCAATTACTCCATGTAAAACGGCATATTTGTCATATTCATATTGTTTCTTTGATTTATTCCATGAATCTACTACAGCCCATTGTTCTGCCTGCGTCTCGGGATGTTCATTAATCCCTTTCACAAAAAAATATGCCCCTGTTCCAAGCCATTCTTTATCTCCTAAAGATGGATTAAAGCCATTTTCCAATATACCGTCAACATTTTTCATATCAGTACCATGAAATCCGTCAATTTTGACTTTCATGATATAAATATTTATTATTCAATGCAAATATACGAAATATACTATATTAAACCAAACAATACAAAGATAAAAGATGTATTTTACTTCAAATACCCAATTATGTGTATACTCTAAATGTATTTTAACCTGTTGTTGGAATTAAATTAGTGCATACTTAATTTTGCCGATTGGCTTGTTGTTAATATAGTTTACATATAACAGAACAGTAAGTGAAATAATTTTACCGATTATTCTGGTCAACAAATCTTTCATTATTTTTTCACAATTTCTGATGACCTATTTGAGTTTAACAAGCCATACGGCTCGGCCATTTTATTTCAAAATGCTTGGCACTCGTATCTACTTTTTTATTTACAAAATATGTATAAAATCACCCGACCATGCCAATTATAGCGACGAAATTTTTAAATTTGCAAAAAATTAAGAATACAGGCAATTAACAATAAACAAAATATTTATAAAGTTTAGCGCGCGAACCATCGCTGACGCTTAATTTTCAGCACTAAATATAATTCGAGAAAAACAATTAAAAGAATGCAAAACCGTATAACACAATTAGACTATCTGAAGTGTGTCTTCATAATATTAATGCTGCTGATGCATCTAATATATTTTGAAGAAAAGTATCCTTATATTAAAACAATTATACTGACATTTGTGATGCCGGTATTTTTACTTATTTCGGGATACCTGGCAAACATGAACAAGCCTTTGGGCAAACTGACAAAGCAGATTAAATGGCTTGCCGTTCCTTATGCTGTTATGGAATCTGGCTATATCATAATGGCATCAATACTCCCCATACGTGAACATATAAGTCAACTTACGCCCGGCATTTTTGCCGAAAAGCTACTGCTGCATCCTCTCGGTCCGTATTGGTATCTGCACACCTTAATTATCTGTTATATCGCATATTACGCCGTTAACACCTTAAAGCAAAGAATTAACACTGTGTCGCTGCTGATTGTTCTCGGAGTAAGTTTCTGGCTGTTGTCCGATGTACTGCATATAATGGCAATGGAAAATGCGATATACTTTCTTGCCGGTGCAGCAATAAGACTGAGCGGAATAAAGTTTACCTCCTTTTTCTGTCCGTCGATATTGTCGGCTATACCGTTAATATTGTTATGCATAAATCCTGATGACTTGCACAAATATACATTAAAAGGAATAACAATGACATATCTTGCAATATGTTTTTCGCTCTCAATATACAACCGCCTGACTGAAAGAATAAAATCATGGAGCCACTTTATAGGTGAAAACACTCTGACCATACTGTTGTTTTCACCAATGTTTACTATTCTCACAAAACCACTCGTAACAATATTAAATTTCGACCCTACAGGCATTCTGTTCTTTGCAGCAGCTGTGGCTATTGTCATTTCTGGGAGTTTTTTTGTGGCTTGGATTATGGACAAGCTACATGTTTCGCCATGGTTTTGCGGAAAAGAAAAGATGCTTTGCACCGACAGTCTGACAAAATCTTAATGTAAAAATTCAAGAAATTCAACCAGACTAAAAACATTATATCAAAGCATGGCGACTATCATTAAAAAACGCCATGCTTATTTTCATACAATAAATCTTGCACATATATTTTTTTGTTATTACCTTTGCAAGACAAGTTTATTCTTACTTAAAACTGCATGACACCAATATTTAATCACCAAATTTGATGTCTAAAAAACAATAGCCTAAAGAACTATAATCTCTTAACAATATCTAAAGAACAAATCAGAATAATGATTATGAAAACCATGTTGCGCCTTATATTCATGCTGATATTATATCCCGCCACAGCCGCGGCACAGCCCGACATGATTGTGGAACACTACACCAAGGACAACGGACTGCCGAGCAACACGGTGTATTGTGCCCATAAGGACGGCGACGGCTTTGTGTGGTTCGGCACATGGCACGGTCTGTGCTCGTTCGACGGCGCGGAGTTTACGCCATTCATAACGCGCATAAGCCACAAGTCGGACATGCCGCCGCGCAAGGTGCGCAACATCATAGGCGACAAGGACGGATATCTGTGGATACGCAACACGGACAACCATCTGTACCTGTTTAACAAGTATGCCGAGACTTACCGCGACGTATACAACGAACTGAAGAAGCAGGCGCGCAACGTGCAGGTGATAAAGATTCAGGCCATGGACAACGGCCGCATCCTGCTGCTTACGCGCAGCAAGGACATCTTTGAGGCGTATGTAGGCGACGGAGGGAACATCGTGGTGAGAAAGATATTCGACGCAAGACGGCACACCGACCCTGCCACAATGAAACTGAAGATCAACATACTGGGCGAGAACGGCCGCTACGTCTATTGGCTGAGCAAGAGTCTGACGGTTAACACCGTAACCAAGAAGAACGGGCGCAGGCTGCTCGGCAGGCTCAACAAAGACCGCCGCTTTACGTGCTTCAAGAAGAAGGGGCAATATATATGCGCCGGAACGGCATCGGGCGGCATATACATCATAAACGCCGACAACGGCAAGACAGAATATTACAGGTTTAAGGGCATGGGCTCGCCCGTGTCGAGCATCAACATAATGAACGGACGGGTGTTCTTCACCACCCCGTCGGGTCTCTACTCTTTTGCCAAAGGCTCGGCGCCAAGCCTCATCACGCAGCAGGCAGCCGACATAACGCAGTCGTTCACCGACAAATACAACAAACTGTGGCTGTGCTCCGAAAGAGGAGTGCTGATATGCCACGACCCAAAGACGTCTACATCGCAGACGTTCACCATGCCGGCCGACAGTCTGTTTGCCGAAATGAAATTCAGAGACACAGGCGCCAACGGCCTGTTCATACTGATGCGCAACGGTGAGGTGTGGCGCTATAACCATCAGACGCGCATGATGCAGAACATCAACCGGCAAAAAGAGTTCAGCAACTATATTGCCGAACCTCACTTCTTCGACATCGACATAGATCCCAACGGCATATTGTGGCTGTCGTCGACGAGCAGCGGCGTATATAAGGTGTGCTTCCCCCACTACAACTTCAGGTTTATGTTTCCGGGCATGCTCATCAGCAGCGGCGAGAGCGACAACAATGGCATACGTGCCGTGTATCAGGCGCGCAACGGCGACCTGTGGATTGGCACACGCAAGGGCGAGCTGTTCTGCATGGACTTCAGAACGCACAACATAAAGCGCAGGTTCGGCAGCGGCGAAATTGGTCCGGTGTATCACATAATGGAAGACAACCGGGGCAACTACTGGTTCTCGACAAAAGGCGCCGGACTGATAAAGGCAACGCCCGACGCCATGGCTCCGCAGGGACTGCGCATAACACGATACACCAACAGGCGCGGCGACCGCAACTCGCTGAGCAGCAACCGCGTCTACTTTACTTATCAGGACAGCCGCGGACGTATATGGGTGTGCACATTCTACGGCGGACTTAACCTCATTGAGGAACGGGGCGGCAAGACCATATTCAGAAACAGGCACAACGGATTCGGCACTTATCCGCGCTACGACCTCTACACCGACGTGCGCTCGATAACCGAAGACCGCAACGGCAGAATGTGGGTGGGCACGACAGACGGACTGATGTCGTTCGACGGAAAGTTCAACAGGCCTTCTGACATAAAGTTTGAGACCTACCGCGACAGCCATAGGTCGGGAGCCATGGCTAACGACATCTTCACGATGTACAAAGACCACAAGGGATATATATGGATGGGCATATTCGGCAGCGGCCTCAGCAAGATCGAATATTATGACGAGAAGAGCCGGCAGCCCGTGCTTAAGACGTATATGATAAACGAGAAACAGGGCGGCGACGTAATATCGTCTATCGTGGAGGACAAGAGCCACTGCCTGTGGGTATGCACCGAGAACGGACTGGCAAGCATGCGCCCCGGCTCGTCGTTTCTGAAGAGCTACGACCGCTTTGCGGGCTTTCCCGAGGTTAACATAGAGGACAACACGTCGATATGCCTGCAAAACGGCAACATACTTATAGGCTGCCGCCAGGGCCTGCTGTCGTTTAATCCTGAGACGGTGAGAAACGACAACGACTCGCGCTACACCACGTTCATCACAGGCTTCAAGGTGGTAAACCGCGAGCTGTGGGACTTTAATCCGCCCATATTTGAAGGCTCGCTCAAGTATGCCGACAAGATTGTGCTCAGCCACGACCAGTCTACGTTCACAATAGAGTTTGCCGCCCCCTACTACGCCGACAACACCATGATACCTTACACCTATATTCTGGACGGATATGAGGAGCAATGGCACAACAACGGCTCAAACCGCATTGCCTCGTATGCCAACGTGCCGCCCGGACACTATAAGTTCAGGGTGAAGGTCAACGACAACAACTCGCCCGAACGGGTAATCGAGATAATCATCACGCCGCCGTGGTGGGCCACATGGTGGGCTTACACCATATACACCCTACTGGCGCTGCTGGCTGTCTATGGCGCGCTGCGCCTCGTGATGTATATGATCAGGATGCGCAACGAGGTGTGTATCAACGACCGCCTGGCCGAACTGAAGATACGTTTCTTCACCAACGTGAGCCATGAGCTGCGCACGCCGCTGACGCTCATCAAGGGGCCTGTTGAGGAACTGAAGAACAACGAGAAACTGAGTCCGGCCGGCAAGGAGTATGTGTCGCTGATCGACCGCAACGCGCGCAAAATGCTGCAGCTCGTAAATCAGATACTCGACTTCCGCAAGATTCAGAACGGCAAGATGAAGATGCACGTGTCGTATGTCGACCTCAACGCCATGATTGAACAGCTCATGCAGGAGTTCAGGGTGCTTGCCGAGGAACGCGACATAGCCTTTGTGTTCGACAAGGCTGAAGAACACGTAACGGCATGGTGCGACGCCGAGAAAATAGCCATAGTGCTTAACAATCTGCTGAGCAACGCCTTTAAGTACACCGGCGAGGGCGGCAGGATATGCATAGCGCTCGAACACGACTACGACAGGCAGATATGCACGATGAGGGTTGAAGACGACGGCGTGGGCATACCAAAATCGCAGCTCGAAGTGATATTCGAGCGTTTCTCGCAGGCAAGCAACAAGACATCCGACGACAACGCCTACGCAGGCACGGGCATCGGACTGTCGCTCTCGAGAGAGTATGTCAACATGCACCACGGACGCATCTGGGCAGAAAACATAGACGGAGGCAAGGGCGTGGTGTTCTCGGTTGAACTGCCTACAGGCCGCGACAACTTCAACGGGAAGGACATTGAGGTGTACTTCGACGACAGCACAGCAGAAAACAGGACCGCTGACGAAGGCGACAACGGCGAGGAAGACGCAATGACGCAGAAACAGGAGGACGCAACACGCGACGACCTGCCGACGATAATGCTCATTGAAGACAACATTGACATGTGCCGCATGCTGCAGCTGCAGCTCAGAAGCAACAGCTACAACGTGCTGACGGCGCACGACGGTGAGGAGGGACTGAAAAAAATATATCAGCATCACCCCGACATCATAATAACCGACCTGATGATGCCGGGCATGGACGGCATGCAACTGCTGCGCGCCGTAAGGCAAGACTTCAACATAAGTCATATACCGGTGATTGTGCTGACGGCAAAGAACACCGAGGAAGACAAGCTGACGTCTGTCAGGAGCGGCGCCAACGCCTTTATAGCCAAGCCTTTCAGCAGCAGCTATCTCATGGCAAGGATTAACCAGCTGCTCGAGGAGCAGCGCATATTCCAGCGCAAGATGGTGGTGCAGACCACGGTGGAGAATACGGCAGAGGCTGACGGCGACTCTTACGAACAGCATCTCGTAAAGAAGGACATCGAGTTTGTACACAAGATTCATGACATTATTGAGAAGAACCTCAACTCTAACGACTTTAACATCGACACCATTGCCGGCACCATTGGCCTTAGCCGATCGGCTTTCTTCAAGAAGCTGAAGAGCCTTACGGGCTTTGCACCGGTAGACCTCGTAAAGGAGATAAGGCTGAACAAGGCTGCGCGCCTGATAGAGACAACCGACGACAGCATAACAGAGATAGCCTACTCAGTAGGTTTCCGCGACGCCGGCTACTTCGGCAAGTGTTTCCGCAAGAAATATGACATGACGCCCAAAGAATACAGGGCCGAAAAGCGCCGCACGCAGCAGCAATAGCATTGCCGGAATTATGGCACGAAATAAAGCGACGGAACGAAATAAAGCTATGCCAAGAAATAAGACTTTGGCACGAAATAAAACTTAAAAGCAGACATAAGGCTAAGGAACAGCACCAAACAACACTCTTCATCATCCTGCCTTCCGCCCCATTCGTCGGTATAAACCGGAATGGATGGAAGGCACGTTGATTTTAGTATAGCAAGAAAGTAACAGAAAAATAGATTTTAATAAAATTATAATAAAAATCAAGCGAGACACGAAACATAAACAATCCGTTAAAAAACAATAAATCACAAACAATTGGGCAATAAAAGTTTCTATTTTAAATAAAATATACCTATCTTTAGGCGGGAAAAAGAAAATAAATACAATACGCTATTGTAAGCCAACAATTACACCTTAATAATATTTTACTTCCCTTAAAGAAATATAGTTAAAGTTCACGGCCTTATGCAGAGCGCTGCACAGGCGACCTCTCTCGACTTTGCAAAGTTAAGCACTTTGAAATCTTGCATTCCTACAATCGACAAAAGTTTATTTATGAAAAAGACTTTACTATTTTTATTTTTGACTGGAACATTGTCTGTGTACGCGCAATCTCCGGGTGGCGTCAGTGGAACAGAACTATGGTACAAGGTTATGCCGGTTTCCTCCAACCTGCAAGGATATTACCGCTGGCAAGATTATTCCGGTGATTCTATTAAGTTAATGCAGCACAGACTTACAAATCCAGAATCAACAGAGTTCACACAATCCAGAACATCGTTACACACAATCAATTTTCATCCTGCTGTCAGCCTTGGAGAAGGAACATTAAGCAAATCAGCCTATCTTACACACTCAAACCTTTCACAGGCAACAATATTTGGTGTATTTGCTCCCTTATCCTCGACAATTTCACGTGATATGATACTATATGCCGTCAACGGACGTAAAGCAGCCGGAACAATAGTCACTAAGGACAAATCAATACGTGTACGCGGAACAGAACCTCTTGATTATGGAAATGAAAATGGTGAAGATCTGCTCTATACCTCTTCCGACTCTATCACAGAAAATCAATTTAGAGAAGCCTCCCCACGCATTGTCACTTACTTAAAAGCAGACCGTCCAAATTTCAATATGTGGGGTGAAAGCCAAAATGCATCAATTTCATTTGGTACGACATATTCAACAAGAGATACAGATTTCAATACGACATTTGACACATCTTCATTCGGAAATGAAGAATTTGACGGTTATACACCTGAATATATTGTTTACAACAGATACCTCACACCAATAGAAAGAAGAAAGGTAGAGAGCTATCTGGCCATAAAATATGGTATTACCCTAAACGGTTCATATCTGGACAGCGAAGGAAACCTTATATGGGATCGTGACGAACAGAATCAATACCACAATCGTGTTGCAGCCTTCGGGCGCGACATAAACGCAGGACTATTGCAACCGCTGTCAGCAACATCGTATGAAGAAACACCAAGATTCTCGTCACTTAAAACAAACGACAGCTATTATCAGTCAAACTCTTATAATCTTCCATCTGAGGCACATCTGCTGATTATGGGCCGTGAATATGGAAACGCCATGCCTGAAAATGGTTATGTTTTTTGGGGTGACGACAATGCTTCCACTTCTACATTTACTGCTCCAGGCGATTCTTTATGGCATATAATGAAACGCACTTGGCTTGTAAGGACAAACATTCCGGCGAACGCAGACAGTCTTATGACCAGATGGACAGGCAACGGACTTAATGTAACAAGTTCAGGATTTATTGATAACATTACACAGACCGAAGCGACAGCAGGATCATACGCCATAACTCCGGCTATGCCGGAAGGATATGGAGCCATAGAATTCCGCTGTCCGCTGACACATCCGACATTTGACGTTGGCTTCACTTCTGAAAATAACGAGTGTACTTACGGATTTAGAATTAATAGCAATGGCTCTGTGAATACAATAAACAATGGTCTGGTTTCATCCGGAACAATAGCTACAGGGATAAACGGAAAAATTGTTTCTGTCCGCCTGAATAACAGATACTTGTCTATACGTATTGATGGTACTGGAAATTCAGACCGTACATTTACAATATCAAATACCACAGGAACTGTTAAAGGCATTATCCGTACATTGTCAGCCGACTATCCGTTGTACTTAACTAAAGTAAGAACCGGGGGCATAGGCGATACAGGCAATCAAGCTGAACTAAGCAACAGACTGACAGAAAGTGAAGAATTCACTTCCTTCAGCCGCAGACGCACAGTAATGCTTATTGACCAAAGCGGAGAAGGACGGTTTGATACTGACGATGTGACAATGATAAAATGCTCAGATCCTGATTTGGCAAGAGGAAAGACCATGTTTCACAATATATTTTGGGACTCAGACGGCAGTGGCAGCGACATTTTTACATTTGCTTATTATGACGGTATTGACATCAATGCCACCCCTACTCCATCTGCCTGCGAAAACGGACTACCGCTCAACAATGGTTCTATTAATATAAATGTCAAATTCGGCACACCAATATTCAATTACATACTGACAGTAGATACCGTAGCAGGCATGGAACGAGGAGCAGAAGCAGCAAAAGGAACATTTATCAAAGACGAACATAATATTAAAAACCTTGCACCAGGAACATACACACTAACTGTAATGCAAGGAGGCGGAAATGATATCTATGGCACAGGAAACACAAGCTTCTCGGCTTATTCACATGACACCCGTTCATATTTGTCCGGAGAGATGACTTGGACAGCAGCGGAGACATGTTCTAACTACCGCATCGGACTAGAGTCAACTCTAACGGAGGACATTATACAATATGGATTTGAAGTTAGAGAAAATAAGGTTTATGCAATAAGCGACGGTTACGTCAGTTCTACCCTATTATCTACAATAGAAGAAGGCGACATATTAAGCATAGCCATAAACAACAGGCAAATAACATACATGATAAATGGAGAAACAGTCCAACGGGAATCAACATGGTCGCTTCGTGGATGGCGTTTTTGCATAAAATATGGAAATGGAGAGACACATATAACTAATCTCATGATAAACGGAAAGCCTGTAGAAAATTTTGAATCTTACGGAAATATACAGATAGAGACTCCGAAAACAAATAGTGTTAATCTTACCGTCCATGTGGGAAGCGAATGTGACAGTACTCTTCCAAACGGGACAGAAAAGACTAATGGCAAACAAGAATTCAATATCCAGAACAACAATGTCACAAACACAGAACAGAATATATTCTTTGTCAAAGAAAACGGCAATGCTACAAGAATATACAATGCCACACTTGATCGTAACGTTACATCTGCAACGACATTGCTGGTATTCGATGCATCCGGCAGAATGATAGGCAATAAGGATATGCTGGGCGAAGCTGTGAAGAACGCACAATTCAGTGTGCCGGGACCCGGTGTCTACATAATAAAGGCACTTACTGCTGACGGTAAAGAATTTACGAAGAAAATTTTTGCAAAGTAACAACCAAAGAACCTTAATTATGAAAAGAATATATATAATTGCAGCAACCGCACTGGCACTTGTTGTTGTCGGATTAGCAGCCTCACGGCATCTTTCAGGAAGACATTCTGACAAGATGTTCAAGACTGAGATGCCTATAACTGGAAATGTATCAGAAAAAAACAGTAACAAGCCCATTCAAGATATAAGTAAAAAGTCTCAAATGAAAGATAGTCATGCTACAAATGGCTCAAAAACTTTCACGCCACTAAAAGTACAGATTTATACTTCCAAACAAGATATAGGTCATATAGGAATATCCGACGGAAAAACATCAGACAATCCTGAAGACAACATCTTTGAAGTTGTACTGCCGGAGAACGTTCCTGATGACGCCAAAGTATGGCTGGCATACGACCTGTACGGAATCAATTCTGGCAGCGGAGTAAGCAGAAGTATCAATGACCGTCCCTCAACAGGTGGTTACCAAACAAAAATTTCTAATAAATGGACTCCTGTATGCGAGGAAATAAGCCCGTCATGGCTGCACAAAGGCACAAACCGTATTCTGTTTACCACAGCAGAAAATATGCCGGCATACTCGGTGCGAAATCTGCGTATAAAAATTACCGGCGGAAACAATGAAATCATTGCCCTAGCACTTTCTCCCGTATCTTATGGCAATAAGACTTACATTCATGGCTTTACTGATAAATCTGTAAGAGAAATTAAAGCAGGAAAAGAACAACTTAACCTGACAGACGGTGAATTTGAGGGAATAATATCTACAGATACAGAAAACATAACCATAACAGCCACAAAATCAGACGGAAGCAGAATAATAAAAACATTCACAATAGAAGACGGAGGCAAGGCAGACTTTAACCGTGAATACACCGCATACGCGCCAAGTGAGACCAACAAGAATTTCAGCAAAAATAAGGCTGACAGCATGAGCGTAAGCGGCGGACAGCTGAAGGTGGAAAAGGATGTCATGCTGAACAACCTTAATTTGTCTGTAAGGACACTGCGTGAAACTGACGTACCATCACTTGACTTTGGCATGACAAATGTCACTGCCGAAGGCGAGGGCTACCGCTTTCTGCCACACGGCAACCATTTTACTGACGAAGGTGCTACAGTAAAAATAAAATATGACAGAACCAAAATTCCAAGCGGATATACTGAAGATGACATCCGTACATACTATTTTGATTTGGACACACGACATTGGGTGGCACTGGAAAGAATTAAAGTAGACAAGACTTCTGCCTGCATTGTATCAAAGACGACACACTTCACCGACATGATAAACGGAGTTATTCAGGCTCCTGAATCTCCTGAGACAGAAGGATTCGCCCCGACAATGATGAATGACATCAAGGCAGCTGACCCTACTGCAAAGATTAACATAATAACACCACCAACAGCTAACAGCAGAGGAACAGCCAATCTGCAATATTCTTTTGAAATGCCGCCGGCACGTAACGGCATGACACCTAATCTCGGCATTCAGTACAACAGCGACGGAGGAAACGGATGGTTGGGCGAAGGCTGGAACATGCCGGTGCCGTCAATAACGATAGACACCAGATGGGGCGTTCCACGCTACGACACAGCAAAGGAAACAGAAACCTATCTGCTTTCTGGGGCCATGTTGTCTACTATGGACGACGGCGGTAAGATGGGTGTGGCACACCGTGGCGAAAAGATGACCCGCAAGACCGACAGACAATTTTACACAAGACAAGGAGGTGACTTCCAACGGATAATACGTAAAGGCAGCTCTCCGTCAGACTATTATTGGGAAGTGACCGACAATGAGGGCGTAAAATATATCTATGGCGGTGAAGGAGCTGTGCTGAAAGGAACGGTAAAGGACATCAACGGTATTTCACGTAATGTAATATCTGAATGGAAACTTGCCCGTGTGGAAGAAACACACGGCGATTACATAGAATATGTGTATGAAACAGCCGATGAAAATATACGCGGAAATCTGAAAGCCAAAGCTATCTATCTGAAAGAGGTACATGCCGGAAATGCCGGACAAGAACCGCATACCATTGTTGTATTCGACGGAAACAAGACCAAACAAATTAAATCTAATAATGCACGCTATGGATTTCTCACATCGTCAAACCGCCTTTTGGAAAAAGTTACAGTGAATTTCCGCGGACAGGAATTAAGAAGCTATGCCTTTTCATACCAAAGCGGAGCTTTCTCAAAAGACTTGCTGGAAAGTGTCAGACAATATGACAATGAAGGAAATGAAGTATCGTATCAAAACTTTAGCTATTATAACGACGTAAAAACCGAAGGAGGATACGCCCCGTTCCAAAGCAGAAGCGAAAAATGGAATCTGGCCGATGACAATCTTGATGCCGAATTCGCAAATCCCATAAAAGTCACAGACCGTTTTAGCGATAAGCCTACGGCATTAGGAGGCACGACAAGCTCGTCAACAAGCGTGTCATTCTATGCCGGCGTAGGCGTTGCTGACAACAGTCCATGGAAGGGAAACACCGCTGGAGGCTCATACAGCTACTCTACAGACAACAGCAAAGGACTTTCAACATTTGTAGATATCGATGGTGACGGTTTGCCAGACAAGGTATTCCGCAAAAACGGTGCATTGTATTACAGATCACAGTTACGCTCAAGCGGCAATAACAACATTACATACGGCGAACCCATAAAGGTGGCCGGCATAAACAGTTTCTCAACAGTCAAAAGCTCCACTAACACCGGAGGTGCAATAGCTACAGTAGGATGGATGAATATTACAGCAGAAGTAGGCACGGACTTCGTTAAGACAAAGACCCAAACCACTGAATATTTCAGCGATATAAACGGCGACGGACTTGTAGACCTTGTGTCTAATGGAAAAGTTTATTTTAACCATATAGAGTTTGACGCAAACCGCAACGCTATTCCGACATTCACCGAAAGCAGTGCTGACACGCCAAGCCCAATAATATACAGCGGGAAAATAGATACGTCTGTTATAACTGTAAGCCCTGAAGAACAGCAGGAAGCCATCGATGCCTCACCAATGGAAGACATCGTAAGGGTATGGCAAGCACCTAAAGATGGCATGGTTATCATATCAAGCAAGGTTAGGCTTCTTGAACCTACAGGCGAATATGACACAGAAGAGTATGCAAAAGCAGACGGCGTGTATGTATCTATACAGAAAGGGAATACTGTACATTGGAGCCAAAGTATAGACAAAGATGACAGAACATGGCATAATAAATTAATTACAAACCTCCGTATTTCAAAAGGCGACCGGATATACTTCCGTGTACAATCAGGCCGTTCCTTGACAAGCAACGGCTCCTTTGACAGAGTGGAATGGTCGCCCACAATTACATACTTTGCAATATCCGACACTTTGCCCAACGGATATTCTACAACTGTTTATAAACCGGAAGAAGGTGCTATTTACAGCGTCAATACATTAACACTTCTCACCGGCTGGCCTTCATTCAAAGTGAAAGGAACATTCTCAAAGCCCAAAACTACAGACGACGTAACACTTCGGATAATAGGATCTAATGATCCGAAGGACGCTAATGGAAACAACAATCCCAGGTACATTGAGCAAGAATTGTTCAGCAAGACATACAAAGCGAGCGAAATAATTACAAACGCAAATGTCGAAGCAAATATAGGAAATGTATTAAGACTGAGAAATCTCAATTTCATAATAACATCGACATCTAATGTAGAATGGACAAAAGTAAAATGGAATCCGTCTATAACTTATAAAGATACGGCAAATGTTGAACGGACAATTTCTGTACCTGTTTATTGCAAGACATTTGCAAATATGGTTTATGAGGGGAAGCCATATATTGTACCGATACCTCCGAAAGACAAAATTTTTACATTAGCGAATTCCACAACTGATGAAACAACCAATCAGCAAAATTCGTTAGAACAAAATTCATCCATAAACAATAATAATGTAGAAATAGGGCAAGATCTCCCTGCTCTATCCATTTTATGCCGTCTTGTTATACAACCCGACTTTTCTTTTTTGAAAAACTTTAATGGAGAAATAACGCTTACAGTAAAGAGCAATGATGAACTTTTGGGAAAAAGAACATATAACGTATCAAATACAGGAACCATTCCAGATACATTATTTGTCGATATTGAAAGCGGGAAAAAAATATGGTTTGAATATTATTATTCAGGAAAAATTGGTGATAAAATTATTTCTAATCCAACTGTTAAGGTCACGGACTTTCGACTAGGAGTCATTATAGGTCCTTCAATAGGACATAGTTACATTCCAACTATTGTCGATGCCGGCTTCTACGCAGAAAATGAAGATAAAGGCTTTGGGATGTTATACCGTGGTTGGGGCGGCTTCGTCTACAACGCATCTGAAGGACGCTTCAGTAAGCCAATAGACGAATCGTTACTGAAACTGCCTGATAGTGATGAAAAAATAAATCCACTTACAATGGTATTCACTCCAATAGGCACTGATCAGAATACACTTGACAGATGGATAGGACAACGCAAGGAAATATTTCTGACCGCAAACGAGGCAGGAACGGCACGACTAGGTGCTCAAGACGTTATTCTGACAAATCCTTTGGACAACGACGTTGAAATCGCGGGACTGTCAGGAGAAGGACTACAGGGCACAGGTGCGGCAGCCGTTACACAAGTAATGTCCAACAAAAGTAACGTAGTGCAAAGCGGAGCTTTGGGAATCACCTATAATGACGCCAACGGAAATGCAACAGCAGAAGTGACAATGATGGACATGAACGGTGACGGATATCCTGACATTGTGGCCGGAGGCACCATACAGTATACTAATACTTTGGGTGGACTCAGTGGAGAAAAATTAGAAGGAATAGGCACCTCTACCACCAAGAATGAATCAGATGCCTGGGGATACGGAGGACACCCAGTAGCATCGGTATCGAACATATCCAATGTCGTGAAGCACGGGAAAAAAGCTTTAGGCATGAAAATGACATCATGGTTAGCACAAATCTCCATTTCCGGAAGTGCCCCGAAAAATACAGACGAGACCGTAGAGGCATTTGTTGATATCAATGGTGACGGATTGCCGGATAAAATAATGTCAGACAAAAAAGTACGTCTGAATTACGGATACTCTTTCTCTGATCCCATAGATTGGGGCTTAACAAAGATTCAAGCAGGAAAGAGCTTATCTTACAGTGGCGGTTTAGGATTCGACATTGCTTCAAGCAGTGTATCCGCCGGTGTCGGTCTTGTTACTTCCGAAAGCACTGAGGAATTCAACCTCATGGATGTCAACGGAGACGGATTGCCCGATAAGGTATGGACAGAAAACGGTAATGTCATGGCTGCCTTGAACACCGGTAACGGTTTCACCACTCAAACCAAATGGAACGGCGCAACAGCGTTGAACGAGTCTGCCTCAACTTCAGAATCCGTAAACACCGCATTTACTATAACAATACCTATAATATTAGTCAAGGTCTCTACCAATCCCGGTATTTCTGTCGGCCACAGCATAAACCGTCCGAAGTATGCGCTGCAGGATGTTGACGGTGACGGATACCTTGACATCGTAGAATCAAATAATGAAAGTGAACTTAAAGTAAAACGCTCGGCCATCAGACGTACCAATATGCTGAAAACAGTGGTGAACTCTCTTGGAGGCACATTCACTCTCGACTATGAACATACTGTACCTACCTACAATCTGCCGGGCGGAAAATGGGTAATGTCACAACTGACAATAGACGACGGAATACACGACGACGGACCAACGGTAACCACTACATTTGAATACCGCAACGGACGACGTGACCGCCATGAGCGTGAGTTCCTCGGATTCGGAGAAGTAATAACAAAGAATCTCGACACAGAACAGGGCAATGCGCTGTACCGCAAAGCGGTGGAAAAATATGATGTGGCTAACTATTACGTACAGGGAAATCTGCTAAATTCATATATTCAGGATGCTTCGGGAAAGAAATACACTGAAAAAAAGAACGAGTATTACAGTTACTATCTGACAGCCAACGGTGACAACTATACCTTTACTGAACAGAACAACATGTTCAGCGACCGCGCTTCGGCATTCATACCGCTGCGCTACACAGCCAACCTGCAGTATGAAGGCACAACCAACGGCATGATTACATCGGAGGCATGGAACGAATACTATCTGAACGGCTATCACGGTGAGCTGAAATCGTACAAATATAGCGACAAAGGCACGCTCGGAGAAAACGGCAACGGAAAATTCGACTACAAGACAGCCATCCAGTACACATCAAACAGCGCTAAGAACATCCTAGGCCTGCCCATTAACGTAACAGTAACCGGCAGTGACGGAACTATATACCATAAAGTAGCGGCCACCTACAACACCAACTACCCTAACCACCTGACGCAGATAACGCAGCAGCTGGGTAACGGAACGGCCGTGACCGACTACCAATATGACGCATACGGAAACATTACGCAAAAGACTCTTCCGAGCAATGAAAAAGGTCAGCGCATGTGGTATAAATACACCTACGAACCCGTAATGAACATGTATGTAAGATTTGTTGAGGATGCATTCGGCTACCGCAGCGAAGCAAATAACTTCGACTACCGCTATGGTATAGCTTTGGAACGCCGCGACCTTAACAATTTCTATTACGAAACCGATATAGACAATCTGGGCCGTATTACCGACGTGCGCGGACCGAACGAACTGGCCACAGGTGTGCCTTACATCATCGCATTTGAATACCAGCCCAAAGCCACCTTCAATGAAAACGGCATCACTG
>OGYL01000159.1_pt1 | contig 48262 bp, 28 predicted proteins | sample 1576541 | NCBI WGS metagenome assembly OGYL01 (sample SAMEA3541551, study PRJEB24748) | human gut metagenome | biome: human gut; feature: human-associated habitat; material: faeces | place: China | collected 2012 | reverse complement strand
TTGGCAAGTTCGGTGTTCCATGTAGAGCTTACCACCGTAGCCACGGGGAAGTGGGTGCAGTAGAAGGTCTGTTTTGTGCCCTGGCGTGTAGGATTTATTCTTACGCCCGCAGGTCCGTCAGCCACTACGATGGCAGGGATGCCGAGGCGGGGTATTGCGTTTAACTGTCCGGCAGCACCCGGTACGAGTTCGGCAGAGCTGCCCACTGTAGCCGATTCGTCGGTTTCAATACCGGCTGCGCCTATCACCATGTCGAGCTTTTCGTCGAGTGTCATGGCGTCGATTACTTTATCTATGGGGTCGACTCCCAGTTTAGGATAATTTTGTCCGTTAACGCTCATGCAGCATGTAGCCGCAATGGCGGATAGAAGTAAGGTTTTCTTTAGCATAAGGTAAAATTTTGTTTTCGGCGCAAAGGTAATAAGTTAAATCGCAGAATGTAACGGCAAGTAAGCGTAAAAGTAAACGCATTGAAAACATAAAGTGCTTGTTTTCAATGCGTTACAAAATGAGTGATGTGGCTTAAAGTAAACTTTTTAAATCGTGCTGAAGCTGTTTTTCGCATATAAAAAGCATGTGCCGGCCGTCGGTTTCGGTGGTTCCGAAGATGTAAGTGTCGCCCCCGTCCTTCAGTTTCAGTTTCTTGCGCAGTGCGTCGGCTGTCATAGGAAAATTCCTTACAGCGATGTTGGCTTTAGCGATGCCGGCGAGAGCCTTCTTTAGTTCGCTCTTGTTCATGGGCGTAACGGCCCTTACCTTGAACGAGCGGCCGGGGAAACCGGCTATGGCGCGGGGCGATACAAACAGATGGCTGTCGCGGCTTATCTGCCTGATGCCGTATCGGCGTGATATGAGCGAGAAGCATCCTGCCTTCATGAGCGATGCGTTAGGCTCATAGAGATATGCCGCAGGCTCTGGGGCACAGTCTCCGCCGTCTGACGGTGCGCCGTAGGGCAGGGGCAGGGCGGCAGCTTCGTCGGGCGCAAAGGCGAACGTTGTGTCGTCGTTTATGCAATATATGGTCTCAATGTTGCTGTATCTTTTCGACATGACGAGCAACAGTTCCTTACACTCGTTGCCCGTCGACACTATGTGCACCTCGCCCACGCAGCTGCCCATGTCGGCGGCAGCCTTGCGCCAGTCGAGCATTGGCGAGAGCTTAATCATAATGAAGTCGGCCTTGTCGAGCAGCATGTCTTTTAGCGTGGTCATGTCGGGCGTGCAGTCGCTTATGGCAAAAGTGCGCCCCCCGTGGCTGTCGCGCCGCGCCGGGTCGGCATATACCATGGTTACGTGGCCCATGCTTGCTATTATCTGAGTTGAGTCGCCGCACATCACTTCAGCCTGACTTATGCCCAGGCACGACATGTTGTGGCGCGCTATGTCGCACAGATGGCTCTGCTGCTCTATGTAGACGGCACGGCTGAAGCGGCGCGCTATGTAGGAGAAGTCGACGCCGAACCCGCCAGTAAGGTCAACCAGCGTGGTGCCGGTATCGGCATCCGCGCCGCCGTCTTGCAGCTTACTGATAAGCCTCTGCGCAACGTTTGCCTTGTATGTTGCCGTCTGTTCCGACGAGCACTGCTCCATTGATATGTGCGGCGGATACTTTATTCCACTGTCGGCAGCCCATTGCGGCAGTTTTTTGCGTGCCGTCTGCCATCCCGCAATCTGGTTGAGCGCGTAGCCGAGGTCGATGCCTTCGGTTCCGGCAGCTTTCAGCGCGAGCGTCCTCACGTCGTCGTTGCGGTGGAGCATTATAAATTCTTCAGTGTTCATTGTCTTCATATAAGTTTGTGACGGGCGCATCGTGCCGTTCCCGCGGCAGGTCTTCCGTCTGAAGTTTCATGCGGCGATGCGTCCCTATGTCAGGCACAAATATACAATGTTTGAGGCTCACGCACAAGTGTGAGGGCTATAAATTTTACATGTCTGTCATGATTCGGGCGCAGGAGCAGGGTGGCGCAGCGTGATGATAAAACGTAAAATATTTTCAATAGCAACGCCTTCTGAAAATCATGCCGAAAGATATCGTTTTCTAAAAGGCCGTGTTTTGCATTGCAAAAGGCCACCTTTTACCGCCTGAAAGGGCACCTTTTGCAGGCTAAAAGGCCACGTTTTGCAAGGCCATTTTTAAGTGGTTGATTTTCAACGGGTTACAATTTGCATCGCCTTGCGCCGTTTTCATCATTTAAAATGTATATCCTGATGTATGCTTTAAGACATTTAAGGCGTAACGGAAGAAAACAGAAAGGCGACAAGTCCGTGAGTCTTGCCGCCTTTCTTCATGTTTAATTTAAAGAAAAAAAAGAAGAGTATGTTATTTCTTGTGGTTGATTGTGTAAACCACGTTACCGTCTTTGTCAATCATGCTGAGCGACAGAGTGGTCTTGTCGGCAGCCACTACAGAGAATCCTGACAGACCGCTGCAGAACTGTGTTCCGTCCACTGCGTTTACCTTGGCGCGACTCAGCGATCCGCTCGTGTTAACCACGTAGTCGATGTTGCAGCCCGGCTTGCGTATGTACTGAAAGTTGTGAATGTGTCCGCATATATACATGCTCACGTTCTTGTGCTTTGTCAGTATCGGGTTCAGACGTGCCTGCAAGTCTTCGCGCTCAGATGTGTCCTTGCCAGTGTCGGCATATATCGGGTGATGTCCCAGCACGATTACCCAGTCTTCCTTTGCCGAAGTCAGCACAGAGTCGAGCCATTCGAGCTGTTTCTTATAGTCCTGCTTGCCTGCGTCGGGATATTTCTCGGTGTCGTTGCGGTATTTGTCAATCATCGGGGCAGTGTCGAGGAATACCAGTCTTACCGACGTTCCGTTGTCCTCAATCACCTTTGTGTAGTATCTTCCCGGCATGGCCCAGCGCGCGCTCACCTTGGCATAGTCGAGCACAGCCTGCGTGTTGCCGCGGTATTCGTGGTTACCGAAAGTGGGATACCAGTCGAGCATCAGTTCGGGATGACTGTAGATAAGTTCATAGTTGGTCATCCAGAGAGGGTCTTGCGTGCTGCGCACTCCTTCAAAGTGATGCACATCGCCCGGTGCTGCCACACACTCAATGCCCACGGTCTCGGCCATGCGTCCCATGAGGTCGGCTATAAGCTTCTGGTCGTAGTATCCGTTGCGTCCCAGGTCGTTAGCCACAAAGAAGTTGACATCTTTCTCAAGTTTTGCCCACTGTTCGGGCGTCTGCGCCATGATGCTCATCACGGCGAGAACAAGCATCAGCAATGTTGTTGATAGTTTTTTCATTCTTGTGATATTTTTGTTGTCCTTAATAACTGTATCTTTTTTGACCTTCATGCGCCGTTTACGCCTTGTCTGTAAGTCGTTGTTCTATTGGCGGTTTCATGCTGCGCACAGACGCGTTGCCCCTGCCGGGCGATTTGTCAAGTTTTGTTCCTTGCGCACAGCTTCTTAACGGCGCTGCAAAGGTCGGTAATCAGTGTTTCAAAATTGTTACACGGGCGTTATAGATAATTTAATAACCTGTTACAAAGATATTTCATTCAGCCGTGACATGCAACCGTCAGCCGTAAAGTTTTTTGCACAGAGCGCTTTCGGGTGCCGTTTATTGTCACAAATATTTCTTTTAGAGTGTCAGTCATTGCCGTTATACGGTGCCGGGGCGCGGTGCGGCATGGGGCTGAAAGAAATATCGCGGCACGCAAAGTTAAAAGTAACTGCCGCGCCCTGTTTCTTCATGTTTTGCGTCATTATAACAAATAAAATGCTTAACTTTGCATTCGACTGAAAGATAAAAGAATAATGGACGATAATTTCGATATAAGAAAAGAGACGCTGTCGTCGGCCGAGAAGGAGTTTGAGAACGCCCTCCGACCGCTGCGGTTCAGCGACTTCAGCGGTCAGCAGAAGGTTGTAGAGAATCTCGAGGTGTTCGTTGAGGCTGCCAAATACCGCGGCGAGCCGCTCGACCACACACTGCTGCACGGCCCTCCCGGACTGGGAAAGACCACGCTGAGCAACATCATTGCCAACGAGCTGGGCGTGGGATTCAAGCTCACGAGCGGTCCGGTGCTCGACAAGCCGGGCGACCTGGCAGGCATACTGACATCGCTCGAGCCTAACGACGTGCTGTTTATCGACGAGATTCACCGCCTGTCGCCCGTCGTTGAGGAGTACCTATATTCGGCAATGGAGGACTACCGCATCGACATCATGATCGACAAGGGACCGTCGGCACGCTCTATACAGATTGACCTCAACCCCTTCACTCTCGTGGGGGCAACAACCCGTAGCGGACTGCTCACCGCGCCGCTGCGCGCCCGATTCGGCATCAATCTGCATCTGGAATACTACGAACCCGAGACGCTCACCAAGATACTGAAGCGCTCGGCATCAATACTAAAAGTGCCGATAGACGACGAGGCGGCCATAGAGATAGCGCGCCGCAGCCGCGGAACGCCCCGTATAGCCAACGCTCTGTTGCGCAGGGTGAGAGACTTCGCGCAGGTGAAGGGCACGGGACGCATAGACACCGAGATATCCAAGGTGGCGCTTACGGCACTGAACATCGACCAGTACGGACTCGACGAGATTGACAACAAGATTCTGCTGACAATCATCGACAAGTTTAAGGGCGGTCCTGTGGGCATCACCACCATAGCGACGGCAATAGGCGAGGACGCCGGAACCGTTGAGGAGGTGTATGAGCCTTACCTCATCATGGAGGGATTCATCAAGCGCACGCCGCGCGGACGCATGGTAACGGAGCTTGCCTACCGTCATTTCGGCCGCAATCCTTACACGGGCAACATCATGGAGCCCGACCTGTTTAACATGGGATGAGCCTCGCCGGCAATGCCGCAAGACTGAATACATACAGAAAAATCAATAAAACAAGAAAGAGAAATAAATGCAGAGAACAGGCATTTTCGTAGGAAGTTTCGACCCCTTCACCACAGGTCATTATGCCATTGTCAGCCGCGCGCTGCCGCTGTTCGACCGTATTGTCATAGGAGTGGGCTTCAACGAGCGCAAGAAATATATGTACAGCGCGCAGACAAGGGTGAAGAACATAGCGCAGATTTATGCCGATGAGCCTAAGGTTGAGGTAAAGGAATACAGCGACCTCACCGTCGACTTTGCCCGCCGCGAGGGCGCAGGCTTCATCATCAAGGGCGTGCGCAGCATCAAGGACTTTGAGTATGAGCGCGAACAGGCCGACATCAACCGCAAGATAGGCGGCATAGAGACAATACTCTTCTATGCCGAGCCGCAGTATGAGAGCGTGTCGTCGAGCATGGTGCGCGAGCTTATCCACTTCGGCAAGGATGCTGCCGAGTTTCTGCCCGCGCCGGAGCAGGGACGCCAGACAGAGATAGCGGAGCCTTAGACAGTGCCCGCAGGAGGCAATTACGTGCCCTCTGACTTATCAAAACGCATCATTGCTATAATTTACCGCACGCCGTGCGGTAAGCCTTCAGAACGAAAATAAACAGCAAAATATGATAACATACAACACCGACGGCGTTAAAATGCCGGCAATAAGGAAGCGCGACACATCGGCATGGATAAAGGCCGTGGCCGCCGAATATGGACGTAAGGTTGGCGAAATAGGATATATGTTTGTCAACGATGACAAGATTCTTGAGGTTAACAACGAGTATCTGGGCCACAACTACTACACGGACATCATCACGTTCGACTATGACGAGGACGACGTTATCAGCGGCGACATCGTCATTTCGCTCGACACCGTGCGCTCAAACGCCGAGCAGTATGGCAAGGACTACAACGAGGAGCTTCACCGTGTGATTATCCACGGCATCCTGCATCTCTGCGGCATCAACGACAAAGGCCCCGGAGAGCGCGAGATTATGGAGGCTGCCGAGAACAAGGCGCTCGCCATGATTAAGTTCTGAGAAGGATTGAGGGGATAAGAGTAATGGGACCTATAAGACTAATGGCCGTGCAACAATATCAGCACAGGTGCCATATTAGTCTTATAGGTCCCATTACTCTTATCTCGTCAGTCCTTTACTTTCCCTCTGACAGCTCCACTCCCTTCTTAACGATGTCGCTTGTCTCGTTGATAATCTGGAAGTATTCGCTCATATCGAAGAGGTCGCGCGCCACGAGAGCCTTGAGCTGTGTCTTCAGATAAGGCAGCGTGCGCTGCAGTTCTTCGTCGTCTTTCGGCTTTATCTTCTGCTTCTCCGCCTCCTTCATTATATCGTCGACAAGGGCCTGCGGCACTTCAAAGTTGGTTCTGAACACGTCGAACGTCGGGTAGTCGCTTGTCAGTTGCTTGCGGTTCTTGTCGATATATTTCAGGTCGGTGTTTATCACAATGCCCTTCAGCACGAGCTGACGGTGGAACTTGGTGTACTGAAGTGTGTCCAGAGGAACAAACGTGTCGGGCATTATTCCGCCTCCGCCGTACACCACGCGGTGTTCTTTCAGCGTGTAGAACTTCAGCGAATCGGCGAAGTGAATGCTGTCGCGGTTGGTTAGTTCGCCGTGTTTCAGACGCTTCTCAAAGTCCATCGCGTAGTCTTCCAGGTCGCCTTTGGTGTAAGGTTTCTGTATGCAGCGTCCCGAAGGAGTGTAATAGTGGGCAATGGTAAGTCGTATCATGGAGCCGTCGGGCAGGTCGATCGGGCGCTGAACGAGGCCCTTTCCGAATGTGCGGCGGCCGATTACTATGCCGCGGTCGTGGTCTTGTATCGCTCCGGTGACAATCTCTGCTGCCGACGCCGTGAACTCGTTGACGAGCACATACACGCGTCCTGTCAGGAAAGAGCCGTTGCCGCGCGCCTTATAGTCCATGCGCTTGATGCGGCGTCCGTCGGTATATACAATCAGATCGTCCTTCGGCAAGAACTCGTTGGCTATCTCTACGGCAGCCTGGAGGTATCCTCCGCCGTTGTCCTGAAGGTCGAGTATGAGGTCTTTCATGCCCTCGGCTTTCAGCTTTTCGAGGCCAATCAGAAACTCTTTGTATGTCGTCGCGCCGAAGTTTCCTATCCTTATGTAGCCTATCTGCGGACGAATCATGTAGACGGCGTCGATGCTCTTGACAGGGATTTTGTCTCTCTTAACCGTGAAATACATTATGTCGGGCACGCCGCGGCGCACAATTCCCAGTTTCACTGTTGTGCCGCGAGGTCCGCGCAGACGCTTCATTATCTCCTCTTTCTTCATCTTCACGCCCGCAATGGCTGTGTCGTTGACGTTCACTATGCGGTCGCCTGCCATGATGCCCACCTTCTCCGACGGGCCTTTGGATACGGGCTGAATGACGAGCAGCGTGTCGTCAACCATGTTGAACTGCACTCCTATGCCGTCGAAGTTGCCCTGCAGGGGTTCGTTCATGGCCTTCACTTCCTCCGGGTCGGAGTAAGATGAGTGGGGGTCGAGCTTCTCCAGCATTCCCCTTATAGCGTCCTCAACGAGCTTCTTCTCGTCAACCGAGTCGACATAGAGGTTGTTTATTGCCATCTCGGCTATCTGCAGCTTGCGCAGCGGACTGTCGAACGAGAAGTCGATGTTCATCTGTGCGTCGGCAGGAAGGCACGACATGATGGCCGGTGCCATGGCTATGAGAGCCTTTACGGCTGTCTTTGCCAGTGCGGCTTTTATCTTTCTGAGAGTTATGTTTATCATTGCTGTGATGTTTCTTTTATGGGATGATTGTGGGGATGGGACTGATGGGAGGAATGGGTGTTGTGGGAGAGATGGGAGGATGGGACTGATGGGAGGAATGGGTGTCGTGGGAGAAATGGGAGGAATGAGACTGATGATGCGGTGGGCGGATTACTTCTGTGCTTTGTTCAGTGTCCACCTGAGCATCATTTACTTTTCTCTTGGGCTTCATTCATGTTTCTCTTGCCCCTCATTTACTTTCCTTCAGCTCCTCATTTACTTTCCTTTTGCCATTCATTTATGTTCCTTTTGCCCCTTGTCAGAATTTCTCCACTTCTTCAGGACGGTCTTCCTCTATCACCAGGTTGTCTATGATGAAGTTCTGTCGCTCGGGCGTATTCTTGCCCATGTAATACTCCAGAAGCTTCTGCACCTGGTCGGTCTTGTGGAGAGTTACCTGTTCAAGGCGCATGTCGGGACCGATGAAGTTGACAAACTCGTCGGGACTTATCTCTCCTAAACCTTTGAATCGGGTTATCTCCGGGTCGGGGCCAAGCTCCTCTATTGCCTTTACGCGCTCCTCGTCGCTGTAGCAATAGCGGGTGATGAAGTCGCCCTTCTTGCCTTTTACGTCCTCGAGCGCCTTCTTGTTGCGCACCTTCGTGCGGCGGTTTCTTACGCGGAAGAGCGGCGTCTGAAGCACATATACGTGTCCCTTCTTGATGAGTTCGGGGAAGAATTGCAGAAAGAAGGTTATTATGAGCAGTCGGATGTGCATGCCGTCGACATCGGCATCGGTTGCAACTATCACCTTGTTGTAGCGCAGGGTGTCGAGTCCGTCCTCAATGTCGAGCGCAGCCTGAAGCAGATTGAACTCCTCGTTCTCGTACACCACCTTCTTGGTTAGTCCGAAAGAGTTGAGCGGCTTGCCCCTGAGAGAGAACACAGCCTGAGTGTTTACGTCGCGGCTCTTGGTGATAGAACCGCTCGCAGAGTCGCCCTCGGTGATGAATATGGAGCTTTCTTCCTTGCGGTTGTTCTTCACGTCGGAGAAGTGTATGCGGCAGTCGCGCAGCTTTCGGTTGTGCAGGTTGGCTTTCTTGGCGCGCTCGCGTGCCAGCTTTGTCACTCCTGCCATTTCCTTTCTTTCCTTCTCGCTGGCCTGAATCTTCTGCAGCATCACCTCTGCCACGTCAGAGTGTTTGTGCAGATAGTTGTCCACCTCGTTCTTGATGAAGTCGCCGACATACTTGTTCACGCTGACGCCGTCGGGGCTCATGGTGAGCGATCCGAGCTTAATCTTGGTCTGACTCTCGAACATCGGCTCCTCAACGTTGACGGCTATGGCAGCCACGAGACCGTTGCGGATGTCGGTGTATTCAAAGTTTTTGTTGAAAAACTCCTTTATAGTGCGGGCTATGTGCTCCTTAAACGCGCTCTGGTGAGTACCGCCCTGCGTGGTGTGCTGTCCGTTTACGAACGAGTGATACTCCTCGCCATACTGGTTGGTGTGTGTGAACGCAATCTCGATGTCTTCGCCCTTGAGGTGTATTATCGGGTAGATGCCGTCGGTGGTCATCGTGTCGTTGAGCAGATCTTCAAGTCCGTTGCGGCTCAGAATCCTGCGTCCGTTGTACATGATGGTCAGTCCTGTGTTCAGGTAAGTGTAGTTGCGCAGCATCGTCTCCACGAAGTCGTGGTGGAAAGAGTAGTTCTTGAAGAGCGTGTCGTCGGGCACGAAGTATATGTAAGTACCTGTCTCGTCCTGCGTTTCCTCGGTCTTGTCGCTCTTCAGCACGCCGCGCTCAAATATCGCCGTGCGCACCGTTCCGTCGCGGTAAGACCTCACTTCGAACCTGGAGCTTAGCGCGTTGACGGCCTTGATGCCCACACCGTTGAGTCCGACGCTCTTCTTGAATGCCTTAGAGTCGTATTTACCTCCGGTGTTTAGCACGCTAACAGCCTCGATGAGCTTGCCCTGCGGTATGCCTCGTCCATAGTCGCGCACCATTACGCTGAGGTTGTCCTCAATGTCGATCTCGATGCGCTTGCCGGCATTCATCTTAAACTCGTCGATAGAGTTGTCGATAACCTCTTTGAGCAACACGTAGATACCGTCCTCAGGCATAGATCCGTCGCCCAGTCGGCCGATATACATTCCCGGTCGGGTGCGCACGTGCTCCATGTCAGACAGGTGCCTGATGTTATCGTCAGTATACTCAGTTGTAATTTTATTCTCTTCGCTCATAAAATTCCAAAATTAACAATTAAAAGTTAAAAATTAAACATCGTGGGGCATTAGAGCCGTTAAAGAAGAATTGACATCATGCCGCGCTGTTTAATTTTTACTTTTTAATTTTTAATTATTTTCTGCCGTTTTTCCGGCAGAAAATCTACAGCCATTTCTTGTAGCAGCGTCTTCTCTTGTGGAGGATGGTTTCGAGATACTGCCATTGGCTCTGCACGTTCTCGTTGGTTTCCATCTCAACCTGGCTCTCGCCCCATTTGAATCCGTATGCCTGATAGCGCGGAATGAGGTCGTAGAACATAAGTGCGTTGGCACCCTTCATGCGGTATTCGGGCAGCACTCCGAGCAGCAGCAGGTCTACGCCCTCGGTCTTGTGAGCCTTCAGTGCCCTCAGCACGTGCCACCATCCGAAGGGCCAGAGCCTTCCGCGGCGGCATTTCTGCAGTGCCCTGGCAAGCGACGGGATTGTTATTCCCACGGCCACGGGCTTGTTGTCAGCGTTGCGGTCTTCAACGACGGTGATGAGGCTAAGGTCGGCAAGCGGGAAATACATGTTGATGTACTGCTGAATCTGCTTGTCCGACAGTTCCGAATATCCGTAAAGATCCTTGAAGCAGGTGTTGATAAGCTCGAACATCTTCTTGCCGTATCCGCCCTCAAACACGTCCTTCTTGGTGAGTTTCCTCACGTGCAGGTTGTAGCGCTTCTGTATCATCTCGGCTATCTTGGTGTATTTCTCGGGCACCTTGTCGGGCACCATGAGCTTAAACTCCACATAGTCGTTGTCCTTCTCAAAGTCGCCCAGCTTCTCCATGTGCTCCGGATAGTACGGATAGTTGTATATCGTGGCCATTGTGCCCAGCTGGTCGAAGCCCCATGTCAGCATGCCTTCGGGATCCATGTCGGTAAATCCGAGCGGACCTATCATCTCGTCCATGCCCTTCTGTCGTCCGTAAGCCTCCACTGCGGCAAACAGAGCTTTTGAAACATTGAGGTCGTCTACAAAGTCAATCCATCCGAATCTTACGCACTTGCGTCCCCAGCGCTTGTTGGCGCGGTGGTTGATGATGGCAGCCACGCGGCCCACCATGCGTCCCTCTTCGTTGAATGCCATGAAATACTCGGCCTCTGAAAACTCGAATGCCGCGTTTTTGTCCTTGCTCAGGGTGTTCATGTCGTCGCTGAACAAAGTGGGAACATCATACTCACTGTCCTTGTAAAGGTCATAGTGAAAGTCTATAAACCGTTCAAGGTCTTTCTTAGTTCTTACTTTTTTGATTTTAATCGTTGACATTTGTCTTACTTTATATTAGACAACTTAAACATGCAAAAATAAGATTTTTGCGCCATATAAAAAAATAATTCACGCTAAATCAGCCTTTTTAATACATTTTGGACGTTGTCAGTGAGTTTTTTACGCATTTTTGCCACATTGTCCGCGCCCTCCTCATGCAGTGCCGCGGCGGCGTGTCCGCAGCCCCGTTTTTGCGTGCCTTGAAGATGACTGCCGTGCGCCCGTTTTCTAAAAGGCCATGTTTTAGCTTCTAAAAGGCCACCTTTTGCACGCTAAAAGGCCGTCTTTTGCAGCCTAAAACGTGGCCTTTTGCAACGCATTGAATGTCAGCATGTTACAAAGGCGGATAAAAGTGGCGTTCCGTCGGGCTGAAATCTGCGCCGCGATGTCATTTTTTCGGGTGGCCGTCACGTTTTTCGATGTATCTTTAAGGCTTTTTATTTATTGCGCCTGAACATGCGGACGATAAATTTAGTATCTTTGCACTAACAATCATTCCGCGGCACGGCTCATGTCAGCATAACGCGCCGCGGCACTTGACATACAAACTTTTAACCTGTAAAGATTATGAACGCAGTTATAGAAAACATGAAGACTCGCCGCAGCGTGCGCGCCTTCGATCCTGAAAGAATGCCCGAGCGCAGTCTTATCGAGGCTGTTGCCGAGGCCGGAACTTACGCCCCCACGGGCCGCGGGGCACAGTCGCCGCTGATAGTTGCGGTAACGTCAAAGGCAGTGCGCGACCGCCTGTCGGAGCTTAACGCCGCCGTTATGGGCACCAAGGCCGACCCGTTCTACGGCGCTCCCGTGGTGCTCGTTGTGCTTGCCGACCGCACACGCCCCACTTATCTCTACGACGGCTCGCTCGTTATGGGCAACATGATGAACGCTGCCCACGCCCTCGGACTGGGCAGCTGCTGGATTCACCGCGCCAAGGAGGTGTTCGACAGCGAGGAAGGCAAGGCAATGCTCCGCAGCTGGGGCATTGAGGGCGACTATGAAGGCATAGGCCACTGCGTGCTGGGATATGCCCTCGAAGGTGCCGTCAGACCGGCTGCTCCGCGCAAGGAGGGTTATGTCAGATTTGTTGAATAAGGCGTAACGCTCTCTGAACAATGAATATTAACATGACCGAATGGGTTAAGGCCGTAATCAGCAGCCGAAAGGTGGCGGCCCTGCCCATAATGACTCATCCCGGAATAGAGATGACAGGGCGGCGCGTCATTGATGCCGTGAGCGACGGCGAGGTGCACTTCAACGCCGTAAGGGCATTGGCCGAACGCTATGACACGGCTGCCGCAACGGTGATAATGGACCTCACGGTTGAGGCCGAAGCCTTCGGCGCCGACATCGCCTTCGAGCCCGACGAGGTGCCGGCTGTCAGGGGACGCCTGCTGAGCAGTGCCGATGACATAGCCCGTCTGCAGGTTCCGCCGCTGAGCAACGGCCGCGTGCCCCAGTATCTAAAGGCCAACCTGCTTGCCGCGCGAGCCATAACCGACCGCCCCGTACTTGCCGGATGCATCGGACCTTTCTCGCTTGCAGGCCGTCTTTACGACATGTCGGAGATTATGATTCTGATATATCAGAACCCCGACGCTGCTGCCATGCTGCTCGACAAGTGTACCGACTTTATCCTGAAATACTGCATCGCCCTGAAGAAGACGGGTGCCAACGGCGTAGTCATGGCCGAGCCTGCCGCAGGACTACTGTCTGACGACGACTGCATGCGCTTCTCCTCGGTGTATGTCAGACGCATCGTCGAGGCAGTGCAGGACGACAGTTTTATCGTGGTTCTTCACAACTGCGGCAACACAGGGCAGTGTACCAACGCCATGACTGCCACGGGAGCCGCCGCATATCACTTCGGCAACAAGTGCGACATGGAGCAGGTTTCGCGCCAGGTGCCGCCCACGGCTCTCACCATGGGCAACCTCGACCCCGTAAGTCTGTTCAAGTCTGCCACGCCCGAAGAGATGCGCCGCGCCACTCTTGACCTGTTGCGCAGGATGAGCAACTATCCCAACTTTGTGATATCCAGCGGATGCGACACTCCGCCACACTCTCCGCTCGCCAACATCGACGCCTTCTTTGAGGCCGTTAACGAGTGGAACAGCAAACTATAGAATAATTTAACGTCATGCCGTATGGCTTCACTCAGATGTGTGTATGCCGTCATGCGGTGCAGCGTTGCGCTGCTTTTAATCAGAATAAAATGCTAAAACAAGAAATAGCTTTTGCCGACCTCAACATCCTTCCGTCTGAAATCTACGAGCAGATGGGCTATGGCGACGCCGTGCCCGACGCTGCCGTGCTGGCCGAAATGTCTGCCGTCATGGAGCGCATAAAGGCCGTTCTGCGTCCGCGTTTCGGCTTCTTCATCACTCCCGGACAGCTCGACACTGAGCAGCACGTGCTCACCGTAGGCTCAGCCGGCTTCAGCATAGGGCGCATCATCAGTAGACAGCTGCGCGGTTCGCAGGCTTTCGCCTTCTTTGTTGCCACCGCCGGCGAAGAGTTTGAGCAGTTTCAGCAGCAGCTGAAGGCAGAGGACGACATGGTTAAGACCTTCATTGCCGACGCCATAGGCAGCGTGATAGCCGAGAAAACGGCCGACTGCATGGAGCTGTCGCTGCAGAGTGCCATCAACGAGCGCGGCTGGCGCCACACCAACCGTTTCAGTCCGGGCTATTGCGGATGGCATGTCTCTCAGCAGCAGATGCTCTTTCCCCTGTTCGGCGAGGAGCGTCCGTGCGGCGTGCGGCTTACTGCGTCGAGCCTTATGGTGCCTATCAAGTCGGTTAGCGGCGTGATAGGCCTCGGCCCTTCGGTGCGTAAGCTCGAATATTCGTGCGGCCTCTGCGACTATAAAGACTGCTACAAGCGGCGCCGTAAATAAATATTATTGCTGAAAGTATGTATATATTAATACACAATCGGCTGTCCAGGCATCAATGCTTCTGTTTTGGTATGCTTAACGTCGGTTATGTATTATAATAATGATTTTATGTCTTGTCGGTAATATAAGCCTTTCCGCTTATAATACCGGATTGCTGCTTGAGACACCGTTTACAGTGTTGAGACGTTGTGCTTTTATCTTCTTGCCAGAGCTGAAGTTCCATGTAACTGAAAGTTTGAAGCGCGTCATGCAGTCATCAGTACGTTTCCAAACTTGCCATCCGTTGCCGTGCATGGTTATTCTTCTCTTCTTATACAGAAGATTGACAGCCGAAATATTTACCGAAAGTTTGTCTTTCAGCAGTGTGGCATAGCCTCCTATGTCCATTGACAGAGAACTGTCACTGTCAAAGCTCAGTGTCTTTGTCTTGCTGCCGGTATAGAAACTTAGTTGCAGTCCTGTGTTCTTGCTCAGTTTGAAGTTGTTATACGTGTTGAAAGCAACAGACGAATAGTGAATTTTACGTCCGGGCATGCCTTCGTTTCGGTACTGATAGTCTATTCTTGTGTTTGTGTACCAGAATGATGTTATCCATGAACAATATCGCAACGAAACAATCTGTCTTAGGCAGTGTCCCGTATTGAATGGCTTTGTATAGTATGTGCCGGGCTTTTCAGCATCTTCGTTCATCATCACGTTTACTTTATTGTCACCATAGTTTATGCGGTATGTCGCTGATAACTTACGGTTTAACGAGAAGTTTACTTCAACGTCGTCATACAGTTCTTGTGTTAGGTTTATGTTTCCTGAGAAATAAAAATTGCCGTTCAGATAGCGTGTCACCGGACTATAATAACCATAGTTAGGCAGTGAATAATAATGCTTGTATCCGATGCTGAGATAGCGTCCTGTTTTGCTGTTAATGAGCCATTGGAACAAGGCCGACGGATATATACCCTGTTGGTAGCGGCTGAAATTGCCTTCGCCGTTCAGCTTGTTGTTGTATTTTATGTTCGTTCCGTGATAGTTTACTGTAAATTGCAGGTATACCGTTGTTCCCCACAACTTGCCATATTCGGCCCATGCGCCGTAGTCGTTGTTTATTTGTGAGTATTTTGTCTGTTCCGCCATGATCTGTGTTCCGCAGCCTATTCCAGAGTCGTCGGTGTTGTGGTTTACTGTCGACAGTTCAACTCCAGTCTCCAAATTGTGACCGTCCCCCATATCTATATTCACTACCTGTTTACCTGACATAATGTTTATGTGGCTTTTAATGCTTTCTGCTGTTTCTTTGTTGCAGCCTGTAACACGGTTGTCATTCAGTATATAGCCTTTTTCTATAGAGGCAGAATTTCCCCAATATTCAATGTTTGTAATCGAGTAGCTGTTTCTTTTTGAGCTTATTCCTTTCTTGAATTGTATTCCTGCCGAATATTTTTTGTTCAGGTTGTCGGTGTCAATGTTCAGGTTGTCTGTTCCCCTGCTGTGTTCATGTGACTTTTGGTTGTCGAGGTTCAGTCCGCCGTATATGTCCAGTTTGTCGTTTTTGTTTATGTTGTATGTAATGCCTATATTATCAGAAATAACTCTGTCACGGTTAATATTGTCACTTGTAGTCTCGTCAGTCACATTGTCCCGGCAGTCTCTTCTGAGTGATTTGGTGTGGTATCGGCCGGCTCCGGCAAAAAGGTTATTGTTTATGCTTACTTTATTTTTTGAATACAATATTCCTGATTCAATTGTTCCGTCCACCAATGCGTATGGATCAGCCTGTCCGTTGGCCGTCAGCGTGCCCAGAAGTCCGGCTTGATTGCGTGTAGTTATTTTTATTACGCCACCTGTGGCGTTCACTCCATAAAAGGCACCGGCATGTGGTATAATCTCTATCCGTTCAATCATTGATGGCTGTATTGATTTCAGCATATTATAGTCAATCTTCTGTTCGTTGAGATATATCAACGTGTTTTCGCGTCCGTTTATGCTTATGCTGTTGTCTGTGATGTCAATACCGCGTATAATTTTCAGAAAGTTCTGCATCGTTTTTCCTTTGGCCATTGGATTGCCGTGTACCTTTACCATAGTTTCTCCTGTAGGTTTGGTTGTTATATATTCTGTCGTCACTGTCAGTTCTTTCAGCATCTTCGAATCTTCTTTCAGTGAGATGCTTATTCCGTTCAGTTTTTCGCTGCTTTCAGTTACGCTGTATGGCATGTAGCCTACGCATGTTACGTTTACTATGTAGCGTCCTGTGGTCAGGCTGTCTATCGTAAATGTGCCTGTGCTGTCTGTCGCTGTGATGCGTGATATTAAGCTGTCGTTGACGTTTTTCAGTCTTATCGTGGCAAGTTCTATTGCGCTGCCGTCGTGAGCATCGTATACCTTTCCTGTTATTCTTGTAGTATTATTTTGTGCCGGACACAATATACAGACAAACAGAGTTATTGTAGTTAATAATAAATGTGATACATTTTTATTTTTCATGCCTTCTTATTTTATTACGAATGTCCGTGATAATAGAAGTTAGTATTAGTTTTGTTAGTATTGGTTTGTGCCCATAATCCTCCAGAAACTTTTGCTAATTGTTCCGGACTTAAAATTTCTCCGTTTTCAATAATTTTAGATATTTCCATTATTATTAAAATAAAAGGTTATACATAGCCTTTACATCTTCAGAATTAACCGGTATAATTCTTTTTAATAAGATGACATTTTACACAAGAGGCGGGCTTAACCCCTTAATCTGCTGAATAGAATACGGTTGCCCAAACCGTTTCTTATTTAGTGGATTGTTGTTGGTGTGTTGTTATAGTTATTTTTTATAATTATGCAAATATAGTTTTATTTTTATTAGCTTCTTTGTTTTTTACGTTAAAAAAATACAATCGAATGTTAATTGACTGTTGTGTTGTTTTAGCGGATATTCGTATTGTTTGTATTGGATATTTGCTTTTTATTAAAACGACAATCAGCAAGAGGACATAAATAAGCTGTACTCTTGCCGATTGTTGTTTGGGGGGATAAAATTTAAAGTTTCTTTTTATACCATTGTTTATGGCATGGCAAATTTTTATGACTATGTTTTTGTTCTTCTGTGTCAAGAAAGAACATGTCAGTGTCCGTTGAAGAATATGTAGAGAGCCACCATAACCACGGCAAGCAGCGTCCATGCCACCACAACCGCACGCTTGGGCCTTTCGCTCAGCGTCACTATCTCGGGGCTTACCGTAGCCTCCTTGTTGCTCAGGCTCACCACAATCATGCTGATGATGAGTATGACGAAGATGCAGAACGACAGCATCATGAAGTGTATCTGCTCCGTGGCTCCGGGTATAACCCACAGATAAAGGATGCCCGCGCCTATGCTGAAGATGGTTCCAAAGGTGAGCGTAACGTTGGCGGCGAGCGTAGTGCAGCGCTTCCAGAACACGCCCATGACGAACACTGCCGCCATAGGTGGAGCTATGAAGCTCAATACCGACTGGAAGATGTTGAACAGATTCATGCCCTTTATGTTGTCAACGGCAACGGTTATTATTATCGAGACGAGCGCTCCCATCACCGTTACAATCTTTCCTGTGCGTGCAATCTCCTTCTGACTTGCCTCCGGGCGTATGTTCTTCACGTAGATGTCCATCGTGAACACCGTGCTGAGGGCATTGAGCGCAGAGCCTATTGTGCTGATCAGCGAGGCGGTGAGAACGGCAAGCACGAGGCCAACCATGCCCACGGGGAAGAGGCTCGACACGAGAGTCATGTAGGCGTTGTCGGCCTCAATGGTCATATTTCCGAAGAAACCCGTCTTCCAAAGGGCGAAACACACTATGCCGGGGATGATGTATATTGCCACGTCGAGTATCTTCAGCCAGCCCGTAAAGTTGGCTCCCTTCTGTCCTTCGCTCAGGTTTTTGGCTGCAAGAACAGGCTGAACCATCGACTGGTCGGTACACCAGAACCACAGTCCGCACACGGGATAGCCCAGCAGTATGGGCAGCCAGGGAAAGTCTTTGTCGCTGTTTGGCTGAAAGAGGTTCCAGTAATTAGACGGAACGATGTCGGGATTGGCCAGCACGGCTATGCCTTCGGTGAACGAACTGCCGCCGAGACGGTAGATTCCGACGAAGGTCAGCGTGGCAGAAACGAGTATGAGCAGCACCATCTGATAAACGTTGGTGTAGGCAACGGCCTTCAGTCCGCCCAGCACCGTAAAGAAGGCGGAGATGGCAAGCAGCAGAAACGCCGACATCCACATGGGTATGCCGAACACCTGCCGTATGATTATGCCGCCCGCGAAGAGCGTCAGCGCGAGCCACGATATGAGTATCGTTACGATGGTGTACCACGCCAGCATGTTGCGTGTTGACTGTCCGAAGCGCAGGCCCATAAACTCGGGCAGGGTGGACACCTTGCTGCCGAGATAGCGCGGAGCGAAGATGAAGGCGAGCAGGGCTATGAACACGAAGGCGTACCACGCGTAGTTGCCCGACACTACGCCCGTGGTGAATCCGGCGCTTGCCGACGCTATGAGCATTGAAGGCCCTACGTTGGTGCCCCACATGGAGAATCCTATGTGGTGCCATTTGAGCGAATGTTCTGCCAGAAACTTGCTGCTGCCTTCCTTACTCTTCCTGCTTGCCCATAATCCGATGAGCAGCAGGATTGCGAAATATGCTATAAGTATGCCCCAGTCGAGGACATGTAATGATTGTGAGGTCATGGGTGTGTTAATTTTTTTGTAGTTATTTACAAGGAGTTAAGGAGTTATGAAGTTAAGGAGTTAAGACATTTGTCTTGTGGGTTCGTTACTTCTTTTTTGGAGTTAAGGAGTTATTGAGTTAAGGAGTTAAGACGAATGCTTTTTCGCTTGAGCTTAAAGCTTTGTCTTGTATGGGGTTAGGTAAAGGAAATTAAGTAATCCGTTTGCCATCATTTTTATGATGTCGGTCCGTATTGTTATGTAAAAATAACATCTGTTATGTTGCGGTAAAAGCAACAGGACATACGTCTTAACTCCTTAACTTCATAACTCCTTAACTCCTAAAAAATAACTCCAAAGTTTACTTTCCCTTCACCAGCTCCTTTGCCACCTTCACTGCTTCGTTGGCATTGTCGCTGTATCCGTCGGCTCCTATCTCGTCGGCGAAGGCCTGACTTACGGGCGCTCCGCCCACCATAATCTTCACCTTGTCGCGCAGTCCGGCGTCTTCCACTGCCTTGATTACGTCCTTCATGTAGGTCATTGTCGTGGTCAGCAGGGCACTCATGCACAGAATGTCGGCATGACTCTGCTTCAGGGCGTCGACAAACTTGTCGGCAGACACGTCTATGCCTACGTTGATTACGTCGAAGCCGCTGCCTTCAAGCATCGAGGCAACAAGGTTTTTGCCTATGTCGTGCAGGTCGCCCTTCACCGTTCCTATCACCACGTGGCCTATCGTCACGTCGGCCTTGCCTGCCATGAGGGGCTTCAGCAGAGCCAGGGCAGCCTTCATGGCGCGTCCTGCCATGAGCAGCTGGGGCACAAATGCCTTGCCGTCCTGAAAGCGCTGGCCTATCTCGCCCATGGCGCGTATCATCTGACCGTTGATTATGTCCTGCGGAGCCATGCCCGCGTCGACCGCCTTCTGTGTGGCGTCAGCTGCCTTGTCGGCGTTGCCGTGCAGTATTGCGTCGAATATCTCGTCGCCTGTTGACGGCTCTTTTGATGCCTTCGGGGCGCAACATTCACACGGCTCGGCGGCATGGTCGTGCCCGTGGTTTTCTGAAAGGCCACCTTTTGCATTGTGAAAGGCCACCTTTTGCACGCTAAAAGACGGCAAATTAGAGCCTAAAAGGCCACCTTTCGCAACGCCCTCATTATCAGCCTGTTGCGCAGGGTGGGGCGAAAGGGCAAGTCCTTTGGCGGGAACCACGGCTTCGGCAAGCTTTCTGATGTGCATGTCGGTGGTGCCGCAGCATCCTCCCACGATGTTAAGCACGTGCCATTCTATCAGCGGCCACAGCTCATGCTGAAGCATTTCGGGCGTGTGGCTGTAGTGTCCCGATGCGTCGGGCATGCCGGCGTTGGGATAGATGCTTATCATGTAGGGCGTAGTCTTGCCCAGATGTACGAGCATGTCGGCGGCAAGGCTTACGTCAGAACAGCAGTTTACGCCAACCGACATGATGTCGCTGCCGGCAACGGATGCGAGGAACTCTCCGATGCTTTGTCCCAGCATGTTGTGTCCGTCGGCTGTGGCTATGGTGAAGCTCAGCATCAGCGGCAGCCGTTTGCCCTTCTTTCGCATGGCTCCTCGTGCCGCCTCGATTGCCGCCTGCGCGTTCTTCGTGTCGAATATGGTCTCTATCAGCAGAGCGTCAACGCCGCCTTCAATCAGCGCTTCGGCCTGTTCTGCGTAGGCGTCGCGCAGAGTGTCGTAGCTGAAGGCATGCCAGCCCGGCTGTGTGGTGTCTGATGTTATTGAGCAAGTCTTGCTCGTAGGACCAATCGAACCTGCCACGAAGCGCGGCTTCTGCGGTGTCTTGGCTGTAAATTCGTCGGCTGCCTTGCGCGCTATTCGGCACGCCTCGAGGTTTATCTCGCGGCAGAAGCTCTCCAGATGATAGTCTGCCATGGATATGCGTTGCGCGTTGAAGGTGTTAGTCTCGATGATGTCGGCTCCGGCTTCGAGATACTTACGGTGAATGTTCTCAATGACGTCGGGGCGCGTAAGGCACAGAAGGTCGTTGCATCCCTTCACGTTCACGTCATGCCCGGCAAGTCTCTCGCCGCGGAAGTCGGCCTCGCCGAGGCGGCGGCTCTGTATCATCGTGCCCATGGCTCCGTCGAGAACCAGTATGCGGTTGCGTCCTGCCGATATGATGGGGCAGCCGTCGAGCCAGTCGGCAGGCACCTTGTCGCCCTTGTCGGCAAGCTTCTCAAACTCGCGTTCGGCGCTCTCTATTATTGCCTCCACGTCTTTGTCAGCGTCGCTCTTGCCGCCGCTTATGCGTATGGTGTTGTCCTCCTGCTGCGGTTTCTTTGCCTCGTCCTCCTGATATTCCTCAACTATGCGCATGGCTTTCTCCACCTCGTCCTCGTTGTGGAAGTCCATCTCTATATGCACTCCGTTGCCTCCTATGTTGTCGAGCAGCGGCCGCAGTTCGTCGAGTGTTACCCAGCATGCCATCACGCTCTTGCCTCCTGCCAGTATCTTCTTGTACAAGTCGTACCATTTAGGCGAGCCGCCCTGCGGCTCACCCACGCCCGGTGTCCACTGTATGGCGTTGAGTTCCTCAATCTCGAGCAGCGCCGGCAGATGATGAAGGGCGCCAACTCCGTCGAGATGATACAGCGTGTAGTCAATCTTCTGGCACTGTTCGCGTATGAAAGGCTGCACAAAGCGGCGGTAGTCTTCCACGCTTATCATCGTTGATATGTCGCTCTGCAGCTTGCTCATCTTGCCCGGTGCCCACGAAGAGAAGTAGCAGAAAGCCATCTCGTCTCCCTCGCGTATTATGTCGTAAAGCTCGTCGAACACCTTGAAGTAGATGTCGTTTATCTGCTGCATCTGCCGTTCCAGCACCTCAGGCTGCGTAACCGTGTCCATCAGCACCTTGTCGGTGCCCTTCAGAGCCGCCAGAACGTCCATGCCTTCCATGAGGTCGGGCATGCCCACATAATAGTTGCCCTTGGCCTTCTTCTTACATTCAGTCAGCAGTTGCTTGTGCAGCAGCCAGTTGGGATGCTCAGGATTAAACTTTATGTCGTCGGTGAAGTCAGGGTCGGGGTGTATCCATATCGTGTCTTCTCCGCCCTCGAACACGCCTCCAAGGATAGCGGCGAGCGAGCCGGGGCCCAGCTGTGTATTTGCAACCGGCAGCATATCGGCTTTCAGACAGCTGTGAGCCACGTACCAGTCGAGATATTCCGCGCGCCATTTCGGGTCGAACCATTTCTGGTTGAGGTCCTTCGGGGCTGGCGGTGCAGGCACATCGGCATGCGGCTTGACGCCTTCCTGAAAGTGTTCCCACATGTTCAGCACAATGCCCTTGTGGTTCCACCATTGTATGTATCGCTGTTTTGTTTCTTCAAGATTCTTTTTCCACATGTTTAAAAAGTAGTTATAGTAGTTAAAGGAGTTATCGCCGGCTGTGCCGGCTAGGAGTTAAAGTCATTAGTCTTGTGGGTAAGTGACTTTATATTTTTATTTTATGGTTGATTGTCAGGTGGTTATAGTGGTTAAAGAAGTCATCGTTTTGCGTTCTCGTTTATGGCAGAAGCTATAGTCTTAAATGTCTGTTTACTTATTGTAAGATTGACGATAAGCGTCCAGGCTAATGACTTTAACTCCTAGCCGGCACAGCCGGCGATAACTACTTTAACTCCTTTAACTACCAACTTGACTCATTACCACTCAATCCCTCCAAACCTTCCGTCAATCTTTATATATTCTGTCTTGCTCAGGTCCATGTCGTCCGTGCAGTCTACGGGCTCGGGATAAACCGGGATTACGGCACCTTCGCGCACATAGACGGGCATCAGTTCGAGCGGCACACTGAGGTCTTTGAGCCACTTTCCGCCGCTGTAGCGCTCGCCGGTGAAGAAGTTTACCCAGTTGCCTTCAGGCAAATAGACGTCGCGATGGCCCTCGCTGTTCATCACGGGAGCCACGAGGAAGTCGTCGCCGAAGTAATATTCGTCGTCGATATGCCAGCACATACGGTCGTCGGGGTGATGGAATATCAGTGCCTGGAGCACCGTTGAGCCGCCGCTTACGGCCTTGCGGCTCTCCTGAAGAATGTAAGGTATGAGCTTATAGCGCAGCTGCCACCATCTCTTCACTATCGGGGCGATGGCAGGATAGTGCCAAGGCTCGCGCTTGTTGGTGCCGTGATAGCGGATGTGTGACGAGAAGACGCCGAACTGAGTCCAGCGGACGTAGACGTCGTCACGCACACGTGAGTTCATGAAGTTGGGCAGAGTGTGGAATCCGGGCACGTCGTGGCTCCAGAAGGCGAAGCCCGACAGACCGAAATGAAGTCCGCCCTTGAGCGAGCCTGCCATGCCGTCCCACGAGCTGCATGAGTCGCCTCCCCAGTGCAGAGGATAGCGCTGGCAGCCCGCCCAGGCAGCTCTTGCCCATATAATGCCGTCGCCTGTCACCTCCTTAGTAACCTCATAGGCAGCCTTCTGATACAGCAGCGCATAGAGATTGTTGAGCAGTTCGGGCTTCATGTTCTTGTAGACGGCGTCCATGTGTATGTTTTCGCCGAAGTCGGTCTTTATCGCAGCCACTCCCATCTTTAGCAGACGGCGCAGCAAACCCTTGTACCATTCGGTGGCGGCAGGGTAGGTGAAGTCGATTGTTCCGGCATAGTCGAGAGCCGAGAAGTTAGAACCTTCGCCCTCCTGCTGCTTTGTCAGCGTGCAGATATAATGGTTCTTGCGTGCCTCGTCAATCTGTTCGGCATCCTCTGCCACGTAAGGCAGCTGCCAGAGAGTTACGCGGAAGCCCTTGTCCTTCAGGCCGCGGATAAAGCCTTCGGGGTCGGGAAAGCGCTCCTCGTTAAACTTCCATTCGCACAGCCAGTCGGTCTTAAACCATCCTGTGTCAAGATGTATCACGTCGCAGGGATAATGTTCGCGGCGCATGCGGTCGCAAATCTCGTTCACCTCGTCGGCACTGAAGTATGTCATGCGGCTCATCCACACGCCGAAGCTCCACAAAGGAGGCATCGAGGGATAGCCTGTAAGGTCGCGGTAGCCGCGGATAATCTCACCGATAGAGTCGCCGCCGATGAGGAATACGTCGAGCATTGCCTGATCGCTGAGAAACTCTACCGAGCGCGTTGACACTCCGGCGAGCGACAGTTTGCTGTGGGCGCAGGTGTGATAGAACGTGCCGTACATTCGGCTCGACACATAGAACGGAATGTTCTTGTACGTGCGGCGGTTGTTTACGCCCTGTCCGTCCTGGTTTTTCAGGAAGAACGTCTGTCCGCTCAGATCCATCTTGGCAAAGCGTTCGCCCGTTCCGGCAAAACATTCGTCGGCCTTGCATTCAAACGACACCGTGGCGCGCTCCTTATGTCCGTCAAGTTTGCAGAATGCTATGGGCAGCGCGTCGTAGCGCGGAGGCGAGAAGTGGTCGTATGCGGCAAGCCTTATCTCCCTTTTTCCGTCGGGATACAGCCTTATGTCGAGCGTCTCCTGCGGGTCGGGCAGCAGCGTGCTCCAGCGGTCGAGCTCAGGTTCCTGCGTGTTTATCACAGCCCTCACTGTGCCGTCCGGGTCGGTTATTGTCCATCCGCCTTCGTCCTTGCTCACGCTCAGCGGTGTATTCTTAACCCTCCGGCTCATCTGCAGCATCTCCGACTCGTCGGTCATCTGCTCCTCGCCGAAGCCTATGAACAGGCGCAGAATCTTAGGCTCATACTGCCTGATGATGAGCGTATACTCCTCGCGCGGCACGCTTGTGTCGGCCGCCATGTCGTTGGCGAGTACCTGTTTCTGAAACGGAACGGTGACGCAGATGTCGCCGTCGCGCTCGCATACCGCCGTCGGCTTGCATGCCTTCCACAGCGACTCGTTGCGGTTTAGGTTTAAGTCGAAATCGAGGAAGTCGAAAAGATGATAGTTCGTGGGTTTCATTTTTTTGTTTGTTTTATGATGTTCCGTCGACTGTTCCCTGCCTACGGATATGTTGTTTATTATCTGTTTTAACTCTTTATCTGTTGAGGCTGCGCCCTCGTGTCTGCCGTCTTATGCCGTTTGTCGTGCGGTATGACTGTGCTGTAAATATGACGTATGGCAGCGGGCGTTGTACTATGCCGCATGACATAATGTGCGTAAGCCTCGCGGCGGCTCTGCGCCGGCAGTATTGTCATGGTCGTTGCAGCTTGTATGATAGTGCCGTCGGCGCTGTCGGCACAGTGTTGCAAAATTAAGAAAAATAGGTTTAACGGCAAAGAAATAATCCAAATGTTTGCCCATTTGTTTGCCGCATGATTTATGCCTGCATATCAGCTGTTTTCCAAAAGGCGTCCTTTTAGCCTCTAAAAGGCCACATATTGCACGCTAAAAGGCCACCTTTTAGAAGCTAAAAGACGGCCTTTTGCAACGCATTGAGTATCAGTATGTTATGCGGGCAGATTTCAGACGTGTCAGCAAAGCTGTCGCGCATGTTAGGATTTGCATCTAAATGTCATTGTGCAGTGTCTTTGTCAGCCGTGTCGCCGCCCTCTTTGTTGGTATGCTGCGGCACTCCAATTTCTTTCACTTTCTTTTCAAACTCATCCCTGCCGCATATCGCCCCGTTCTTTATTCGTGCGCGGTAGTTGTAGATTGTGTTCACCGAATAGTGAAGAAACTCGGCAATCTTTGAGCTGTCGTCGATGCCGAGGCGTATCAGTGCGAATATCCTTATGTCGGTGTTCAGCCGCGACCTGTCGTCGAGATGTATGCGCTCCTCAGGACGCAGCAGCTTGTTGAAGTCGTCGACGAAGGTAGGGAAGAGGTGTATGAACGTGGTGTCGAATATGTCAAACAGCTCCTGCTGCTGACGGTCTCTGTAGTCGTGCGACTTCATCTTGTTCATCAGTTCCGTGTGATGCTTGTTTTTCAGCATCGTCAGCACCTCTTTTCTCATCTTCTCTGTATTCTCTATGTAGATTGAGCACTGGCGCAGGAACAGTCCGATGTATTTCTCCTTCACCTTGTTCGACTCGTTCAGGCTGCCTATAGCCCTGTGCAGCTGCCGGTCGGTGTCGGTCAGCTGACGGTTGCTCTCGTCCAGATTGTCGTTCACCTGCTGCATCTCGTTGTTGAGTTTCATCAGCTGCCTGTTCTTACGGCTCAGTTCGTCACGCGTAAGTTTCAGCTTGCCGCGCTGCTTGTTGACATAAACGAGCAGCACAAGCACCGAGACGGCAAACAGACTTATGAGCAGCACCATGATTACGAGGCGCTCCTTCTGTTTCTGCATAATGCTCTGATAGCTGCTGTCTATGGCCGTCAGCACGGGCGAAATCTGTGTGCTGCGTACTCTTGTTCCAAACTTTTCGGCACACTGCCATGCAAAGTTGATGTATTTATACGAGCGCATCGGGTGGCCCGTGGTGTTCAGATGGTTGGCAAGTTCCCACAGCGCGCCCTGGTCCATCACGGCGTTGCGTATGTCGCCCAATGCCGACATAGCCAGCCAGTAGGTCCAGTTGTCTGTGTCGTTCATCTTCTTATAGTCGAGAAAACGGTAGAAGGCAACTATCGAGAACTCGTGAGAGTCCTTGTCAACGTTCTTCATCCTCATGTCGTTATATCTCAGCGCCTGAGCCAGGTCGTCGCGGTTGTAGCAGTCGGTTTCCATCAGCTGCAGATATATGCCGCTGTTCTTGTCGGCTATGGCTTTTATCGAGTCGGCATACATGCGCTCCTTGTAGTTGTATTTGTTGCGCAGATTTCTTATTCTGGTGTAGAATCCCAGCTCCTGATACAGATGCTTCTGCGATGTGTAATATGCCAGCAGGCCGTCGCGCGTGAGCTGTCTGGGGTTGATTGAGGCAAGCATCTCTGCCGACTCCATGTACATTCCTGCCGTTGAACACTGAAATGCCTTCAGCGCCACGCAGTGGTTTGCACTCTTGATGTCGCGGTTGCGCCGTGCCAGCCGTTCTGCCCTGCCGAGCCATGCTATTGCCGAGTCGTTGACAAAAGCCTTGTATTCTTCATACACCTTCAGCGCAGCGGCATATCTCGCGGCATATCCGCGGCTCGTCTCAAACCTGCGCTTCAGCGTGTGTATGCGTCCTTCGCGCTTAGATAAATAAACAGATGCATTGGCGATGGCCTCGTCAATGCATCTGTAAACCGAGTCCGTGCGTGCGGCATCGGCTGATGCCACGGCAGGGATAAGCGATATAATCAGTAAAAGTATGTTTCTCATGATTGCCTTATTCTTAGCAGAAATGTTCCTCAGCTGCCGCTATTGGGGGATACGGAGCTAAGGCTTGACTGTTCTTGCAAAGATAAGATAATATTGCGAACACACAAAATTTACGGCCCGTGTTTTTTTATTTTGCAGTTATTGTTACACTCTGCAGCGAGCGGCTGTCGTGGCCTGCCATGATGTAAAACTCGCCCGGCTCAAACACCTTGCGTCCTTCGGCGTCGTAGAACGACAGTTCGTCTTCGGTGATGTCGAACTCAACGTTGCGGCTCTCGCCTTTTTTCAGGTGTATGCGGCTGAATCCTTTAAGCTCTTTTACAGGGCGGCTGATAGATGCCACGGGGTCGCGCACATAGAGCTGCACCACCTCGTCGGCGTCATAGTTGCCCGTGTTGCTCACCGTCACCGATGCCTTAAAGTTGCGTCCGCTGCCCGTAACGCTCAGTTTGCCGTAGCTGAAGCTCGTGTAGCTCAGGCCGTAGCCGAAGGGATAGAGCGGGTCGTTCACCTCGTCGAGATAGTTGCTGGTATACTTGCGGAACTCTTTTGTGCCTTCGGGCACGGGGCGTCCCGTGTTGAGATGGTTGTAATAGATTGGTATCTGGCCCTCGTTGCGCGGGAATGTCATGGTCAGACGGCCGCTCGGAGCCACGTCGCCGAACACCACGTCGCATATAGCGTCGGCCGCCTCGCTGCCTCCGAACCATACGTTAAGTATAGCGTCCACATTATTTTGCTCCCAAGTAAGCACCGTCGGACGGCCCGAGAAGTTGAGCATCACCACCGGCTTGCCCAGCTTAACAAGTTCGGCGAGCAGCTCGCGCTGAACGTCGGGCAGCACAAGACTCGTGCGGCTCGAGCTTTCGCCCGTCATGTCGGCACTCTCGCCCATGGCACACACTATCACGTCGGCCTTGCGTGCCACTTCGAGAGCCTCAGCCTTGAGCTGTGCGTCGTCGCCTCTCGTTATGTTCTTGCCGAACTCTGCTGCGCGCTGACGAGCCGAGTCGGCCATCAGGTTGCATCCCTGCGCATACATAAGTTCAGCCTTTCCTGCCAGCGCGCGCTCCATTCCTTCCTTCAGTGTAGGGTATTTGTCGGGAGTGTAGGCCACGCACCATGTGCCGGCCAAGTTGGCGCGGGTGTCTGCCAGCGGACCTATCAGCGCTATTTTGCCCTGTTTCTTCAGCGGCAGCAACGACTTGTCGTTCTTCAGCAGCACAAATGTCTCGGCGGCAATGCGTCTTGCCTCGGCGCGGTTTTCGGCTGTGAAGATGTCGCGCTTGCGTCTTTTCGTGTCGCAGTATTTGTACGGATCGGCAAAGAGTCCCAGCTTATATTTAGCCTCGAGTATCCTGCGGCATGCCTTGTTGATGGCTTCCTCGCTCACGGTTCCGTCCTTTACCGACTGCTCCAGCGTGCCGATGAATCCCACGGAGCACATGTCCATGTCGGTGCCGGCATTGAGTGCGGCTGCCGAACAGTCTTTCAGTGAACCGCCAACGCCGTGGCTCAGCATCTCGCCTATAGAGCCGTAGTCGGTCACTACGAAGCCGTCGAACTTCCACTGGTTGCGCAGCACGTCGTTGATAAGCCACTTGTTGGCCGTTGCCGGCACATAGTCAACCAGGTTGAACGATGTCATCACGCTGCCCGTTCCTGCCTTTACGGCGGCGCGGTAAGGCTCAAGATACTGGTTATACATGCGCAGACGGCTCATGTCAACGGTGTTATAGTCGCGTCCCGCCTCAACGGCGCCATACAGGGCGAAGTGTTTCAGACATGCCATAACATTGGTGTTGCTGCTGTAGTCGCCCTGATATCCGCGAATCATGGCCTCGGCTATGCGTGAGCCGAGATAGGGGTCTTCGCCGTTTCCCTCGGCTATGCGGCCCCAGCGGGCATCTATACAGATGTCGACCATAGGGCTGTACACCCAGTTGATGCCGTCGGCCGTGGCCTCTTTTGCCGAAATCTGGGCAACACGCTCAATGGCGTTGAGGTCCCAGCTGCATGAAAGCGCGAACGGAATGGGGAATATCGTCTCGTATCCGTGTATCACATCCATGCCCACAAGCAGCGGAATGCCCAGCCGGCTCTTCTCAACGGCCAGCTTCTGCAGTGCTTTTATCTTGTCGACGCCCTTCAGGTTGAACACGCCTCCCATCTCTCCGGCCTTTATCTTGCCGCTTACTTCAGAGTCCTGTGCCTGTCCCGTGGTTATGTCGCCAGCCACCTGAAGGTTAAGCTGACCAATTTTCTCGTGCAGAGTCATGCGCGACATGAGGTCGTCAACAAACTTATCCATCTCCTGGTTCTGCGCGCTCACCGCCCCGGTCAGCAGCAGTGCCGCCGCAGTTGTCAGTATTTTGTTTATTTTCATCATAGTGTTTTTGTATATAAATGCCAATTATTATCTTAGTGTAAACGCCACTTTGCTTACAATATTGTCTGAAGCATTGCCAACAAGAGCCTCAAACTGTCCCGGCTCTGTGGTCCAGCTGGCAGCCTTGTCGTCGTAGAAGCTGAGGGCGTCGTTGCCTATTGTTATTGTTACTTCCTTGGTTTCGCCCGGCTGGAGATAAACTTTCTTGAATCCTTTAAGCTCCTTGTAGGGGCGCGGAAGCGACGACTCGCAGTCGTGGATGTAGAGCTGCACCGTCTCAGAGCCTGCCACCTTGCCCGTGTTGGTGACGCTGACGGTGAACGAAAGGCTGTCGGCTGTGGTGATACTTGCGGCACTTGCCTTTGCCTTGCCTATCTTAAAGTTCGTGTAGCTCTCGCCGTGTCCGAAGGCAAAGAGTGGCTTTGTCTTCTCCTTGTCAGCCCAGCGGTAGCCCACAAAGATGCCTTCCTTATATTCTTCGTCAATGATTTTCTTGTCGGCGCGCCATGTTCCGGGATATGTGTTGAGCTTGTGCGCACCCACATCGTTGAGCGATGCCGGCCATGTGAAAGGCAGTTTGCCCGACGGGTTGGTGCGTCCTGTCAGCACGTCGGCAAGAGCATAGCCTGCCGTTGAGCCGAGAAACCAGCCTTGAACTATTGCGGGCACCGAACTCTTCCACGGCATTGCCACGGCGTTGCCCGATATGTTGACGAATATCAGACGCTTGTTGGCCTTGGCAAGAGCCTCAACCACCTTGTCCTGATCATAGGGCAGGGAGTAAGACTTGCGGTCGTGGCCCTCGGCATCCTGGTAGTCGCTCTTGTTGAGTCCGCCGAAGAACACCACGTAGTCGGCCTTGCGCGCCTTGTCTACGGCCTCGGCTATAAGCTCTTCGGGCGAGCGGCTGTCGGCAAGTTGCTGTCCTGTGGTTACGCCGTTGTACTCGCCTGTGATGTCGCCTACATATCCGCGGGCATAGTCAACCTCGATGTTCATGCCTTCGAGACAAGCCTTCAGACCGTCGAGAGGCAGTTCCTCGTGCTGCACTTTGAGCGAAGAGCTGCCGCCGCCTACGGTCATCATCTTGATGGCATTCTCGCCGACGACGAGCACGCGGCGTGCCTTCAGCGTGTCTATTGGCAGCACGCGGCCCTTGTTCTGCAGCAGCACGATGCCTTCGGCGGCTATTTTGCGTGCGGCGTCGTAGTGAGCTTCAGAGCAGAGCGAGCCAAATTGGCGGTTGCGGTTCATGTTGGTGCGGAAGAAAAGGCGCAGCACACGTCTGACCTTGTCGTTGAGTTCCTTCTCCGTGTAGGTGCCGTCCTGTATCAGTTTGCGGTAAGGCGAAGCCAGATAATAGTTGTCGTAGGCGTCTGAAGTGCCGAAGGAAAGGCCGTCGGTCCATGTGCCGAACTCCATGTCGAGTCCGTTCTCAACGGCCTGACGGGTGTCGTGCGCGCCGCCCCAGTCGGATACCACCACGCCGTCGAAGTGCCACTGGCGCTTCAGTATGTCGTTGAGCAGCCACTGGTTGTGGCAGTTGTGCTGATTCTTATACAAGTTGTAGGCACCCATTATGCCCCATACTCCGGCCTCGGTTACGGCAGCCTTGAAGGCAGGAAGATAAATTTCGTGGAGCGCACGGTCGTCAACTATGACGTTTACCTGATGCCGGTATTCCTCGTCGTTGTTGAGAGCAAAGTGCTTTACGCAGGCTGCCACGCCCTTTGACTGCATGCCCTGGATGTAGGGCACCACCATGCGTGAGGCAAGATAGGGGTCTTCGCCCATGTATTCAAAGTTGCGTCCGCCCAGCGGAGTGCGGTAGATGTTGACGCCCGGACCTAGAATCATGTCCTTGCGGCGATAGAGAGCCTCCTCGCCGAGGCTTTCGCCGTAGATGCGGCTTATGGCAGGATTCCATGTGGCGGCAAGGCACGTTAGCGCCGGAAATGCCACGCACGAGTCGTTGGTCTGGCCTGCCTGCTCCCATTTGTCCCACAGCACGTCGGGGCGCACGCCGTGAGGGCCGTCGTCGGTCCAGAAATCAGGTATGCCCAGACGCTTCACTCCGGGCGAGCTGAACTTGCTCTGAGCGTGGATTACGGCAATCTTCTCGTCGAGCGTCATGCGCTTCAGGGCGTCTTCCACTCTCACTTCAATGGGTTTTGTGTCGTCGAGATACACCGGCACGCCCTGTGCTGCGGCGTTAATTGCGCATGCACTTAACAACAGTGCCGGTATGAATTTAGCAAAGATTTTCATGTTATTCAGAGTTATTTAGTTCCTTTATAAACAGCGTGTCACGGTTACTTCTGAAACACGCGCACATAGTCAATCTTCATGGTCGCTGGCAGTGCGCTGTCGTCGGTGCCCTTGTATCCGCCCCAGTCGCCTCCCCACGCAAGGTTGAGGATGACGTAGAAGGGCTTGTCGAAGGGCCATGCCTCAACACCTGAGCCGTCGTTGGCATAGTCGAGAATCATCTTGCCGTCGACATAAAACTTCAGATGGTCGGGCGTCCACTCGCAGGCATATACGTGAAACTCGTCTTCGGCATCGGCAACGTGCAGCGTCGCGTGTTCCGTGGCAGTGCCCGTGTTGTTGTATTTCTGGCAGTGTATGGTCGACGACACGTCGCCCGGGTCGGCTCCCACTTCCTCCATGATGTCTATCTCGCCGCAGCGCGGCCACGGGTTTGTGGTGAAGTCGTTGTCAGCCGGCATCATCCAGAAGGCAGGCCATGTGCCTTTGCCCTTGGGAAGCTTTATGCGTGCCTCAAACCATCCGTACTTCCAGCCTTTCGACACGTTGGCATATACTCGTCCTGAGTATATCGTAGAGCCTGCATTGAAGCAGTTGATGCTGAGCTTTCCGTCGGCAATCTCGGTTACGCGGCGGCCTGCAGCCTGTCCGTCCACATAGGTCTGCAGCTCGTTGTTTACCCATCCCGGGCCTTGCTCCTCGTGAGTCCACCATGCGGTGTTGAGCGTTGTGCCTTGGTCAAACTCGTCGTTCCACACCAGACGGTAGCCTTCGGGCACGCTGATATTGTTGTCGGGCGCCGACTCCTGCACTACGCTTATCTGCTGAGAACCTTCGGATGAGGCTACGGTCACGATGCCCGAGCGCGACTTCAGTTCGTTGCTCGGCTCCACTTCTATGCTCACTGCTCCCGCCGCGGCTGTGGCCTTTATCCATGCCACGTCGGCAGATGCCGTGAAGTTGCCGTTCGAACTCACATCAATGCTGAACGTTCCGCCGGCAGAAGGGGCATAGACCGAAGTTTCGGCAACGCCTATCGTGGCGGTCTGACTAACCTTCACAGTGTCGCGCACAGTGCCCGAGCGCACCACCACCATGCCCGAGCGTGCCTCCGTGCCCTTGTTGGCGCTGACGCTGAGCGTTATGGTTCCCTTGTCAGCCGTGGTGCCGTCGAGGCTGATGCCCATCCATGTGTCGGGCGTGTAGGCTGTCCATCCTTTGCCGGTAGACGTTACGTCTATGGTGAATGTTCCTCCTGCCGCGCCTGCCGTTATCTCGTCGGGCGAGCATGTTACAGATATTTTGTTGCCGTCAGTGCCTTCGTCATCACTGCTGCTGCAGCTCGATGATGTCAGTGCCGATGCCATAAAGATAGCAATAAAAAAGTATTTTTTCATATTTTAGGTTATATTTTTTCAGTATTTTCAGACCTTTTTCATTCATGTCTGAATACACCTGTGTAACATATTGATATTCAATGCGTTGCAAAAGGCGTCCTTTTAGCTTCCAAAAGACGGCCTTTTAGCCTGTAAAAGGTGGCCTTTTGGAACCTGATTTGCGTCCTTTTACAAATAAAGCTGCCGCAGACACTCCTCACATACCCGAAAGATGCTCCTTTCAGGGCATTGTGACCTGCCGGAAGGCAGATGCAGGAGATGTCAGCGACAAGCATAGAAAGGTAAAAGTTTAAGTTAGAAATAATATATATAAAAGTCCCGGCGGGCAAGAGCCATAGGCCCTTTCCGCCGGAGTATGAAAAGGATTACTCAATAGTCTTCTGCAGAACTATCTTGCTTATCGATGCCGTCAGACCAGCCGGATTGCCTCCGAAGTCGACCACGAGAGTCAGTTTGTCGGCTGCGCCTGTAGCCATTGTCCGTGCCGGAATTTTTAATACATAGTCGGCATCGGCATCAAGGTCAACTTTGTTTTCAAACAAATAGTTTTCGTCTGATGCGCTGTCAGTCAGTTTTACTGTAACGCCTTTGACGGCATCCGATGCGTGCAGCGTGCAGCAGAAGTCGTATTTAACGCCTGCCTCGGCCGGAATGTCAGTGTGGAGCTTCATCTGTGCCTGCCATTGCTGATAGGTAGCCACCGGCAAGAATACAGTGTAAGTACCATTTTCTGCTGTAAATTCAGGATCGTCCACAGGCTCCCAGTTGGGCATATATATAAATTCAGTCGTGAATGCGCCGTTGTCGTCAACCGGTTTCCACAGGTTCGTCTCAGCGTCATAGTCATATACGGTGTCGTCAGTGTCAACCTCCGGCAGCACAGTTCCGTCGTCGTTGGCATGGTCTTTCAGCACGAGGCTCTCAATGTTGATGCTCGTGTTGGCAGCGTTTCCGCCGAAGTCGAACACAAGTTTCAGCTTGCTGATGTCGAGTCCCGCCATGTCGCTCTTCCAGAAACACTTAGGTTCGCCGGCCTTCAGCTCAACCTCCTCGGCAAAATAGTAAACGTTGTCGTCGCTTGCGTCAACAAGTTTCACCATGACAGCAGGATGATCGGTGCTTGAAGTCAGTATGACGGAGAAATCATACGTCTTGTCTGCCGATGTGGACATGTCTGTTCCGATGAACATCTGAGCCTGCCATCTCTCTGAAGTGGCTGAAGGCAGAGTTAAACTATAGTCATAACCAGTCTTGACACATGTCGGGTCGGCAGCCTGAGCCCATCCCGGAGCATAAAAGAACGTGGGCTCTTCTATGTTGGCCTTGCGCCACATGTTGAATTCGCTGTCTTCCTTGAATCCGCCGAATCCGTTTATTTTTGTCTTGTCAATGTGGAATGTGCGCGTTATCTGGCCGTCGCTCATGCCGTTTCGGTTCCTTATCTGCAGTGCAACAGTGTAGTCGCCTGCCTTGCGGTAGAACTGAGAGTCAACGGCAGATGTTGAGTATTTAGTTCCGTTGATAATCCATACAGGTGTCACGCCGGGCTGCTCGTCGAATGAGAACACGGCATAGTTGGTCTCCTGATTAACCGTTACGTGTACAAACTCCTCATACGCTGCTGCGTCGGGCAGTCCGTTGGGGTCGGCACCCTCAAAGCTTTCGGGCGAGCATGAGCCGAGAGTGAGGCCCAGCAGCATCAGCGCGCTCCCAAATATTTTATATGTCTTGTTCATAGCTTTCATCTTTTTTTAATAATCGTTTTGTTTAAGGTTCGGGTCTGATGACATCTCAGTGTCAGGTATCGGCAGATATTTCTTGCTCTCAGACCATGTGTTTGTGCGGTAGCCATACTCGTCGGGAACGAGCACCTGAGGTGCCTTGCCTGTACGGACGAGGTCCCAGTAGCGTTTGCCTTCGCCCACGAACTCGAGCTGGCGCTCTCTTATTATTATGTCTTCGCTCACGCTTTCAAGTGTGGCTATGTGCGCTCTCTGTCTTACCTGGTTGACATATCTCAGCGCCTCAGCCTGGTCGCCGCCCGTCTTCAGTATCAGTTCGGCAGCGTTGAGCAGACATTCAGCATAGCGGTAAACTCTCAGGTTGTTGTTAAAGTTGAGGTCGGCGTCGGCCTTCTGTCCTGCGTTGCCGTCGGGTGTGGCAATATATTTAGCCAGGAAGAGGCCTGTGTCCTGATAGCGCTTGTTGTATTCGCCATTGGCAGCGGCATTGAAGCAGGTGGCGTCGCGGCGTGTGTCGTTGCCTGCATAGCGTTCGTAGGTCTCTGTGCGCACCGGACAGAATCCCCATCCGCCTGCCACTCCGGCTGTGCCGTCAACCCATTGGTTGGGGCTTATCAGTCTTGGCAGCACCGTACCGCCTGAAGCCAGCGGGTTGCCGTATGAGCGAACGGCATTCTCCGACTTATAGTTGATTTCCCATATAGACTCCTGGCACCATTCGCCCGACTCCTTCCAAAGGGCTGCATAGTCAGGGTTCAGGTCGTAGAGTCCGCTGCTTATTATGTCTCTCATATACTGCAGAGCCTGTCCGTATCTGCTCTCGTCGTTCTGATACATCACCATCTCGGTGTAGAGCATGTATCCCATGGCCTGTGTTACGCGGCCAAGCTCGCTCTCGTCTGCCTTCATCGGCAGCAGGTTCTTGTCGAGTACGTCCTTCAGGTCGGTTATCACGTTTTCGTAAACCTCGTCGGCCTTCAGCTGAGGAGCCGTGTATGGCATTTCCTCAAGATTCTCAGTGAAGAAAGGAATGTTGCCCCAGAACTTCCAGAGGTTATTATAATAGTAGGCTCTCAGCACGCGTGCCTCTGCCGAAGCCTTGTCGATGAAGTCTTGGCTCAGCTCGTCGCGCGAGTCGTTGATATAGCTAAGCACGTCGTTGGCGCGCTTGACGCCTGAATATTCGTCGGTCCACAAGCCTGCGGGAGTCTGGTTTGGCAGCGCTTCAAAGTTCATCATGAGGTGCCAGAACTGGTTGTCGGTCTTGCTAGAGCCGCCCACCCAGATGTCGTCGGCCATGATGTCGCTCATCAGGTTGATTGGGCAATAGTAGTTGTTGCCCCAGTCGGGCCACTGCAGAGGATTGTATGCAGCCACCAGAGCCTCCTCAACGTGCTCCTGTGTGTTGAAGTATTCACCCACAGTGTCGGTAGGAGGTGTCAGGTCAAGAAAGTCGTCGCTACATCCTGACAGGGTGAACACTGAAAGCATTCCGAATGCAAACAATATTTTAGATTTCATGATATGTCGTTTTTTCGTTTATTTAAAGATTTATTTGTCAGTATCTTTATCAGAAGCTCAGGTTAAGACCTACGGTGAATACGCGTGCCTGCGGATATACGCCATAGTCAACTCCGAGAGATGTTCCGCTTGATGCAACCTCAGGGTCGAAGCCCCAGTATTTTGTAAACGTTATCAGGTTCTCGGCTGCGACATATACGCGCAGCTTCTCGATGAATGCCTTTCGTGTGAGGCTTTGCGGCAGAGTGTAGCCCAGCTGTATGTTCTTCAGGCGGAAGTAAGAGGCGTCATGAACATAAAGGTCTGATGAAACCCAGTTGACGTTGTCGCCGAGGATGAACATAGGATACTTGTTTGATGTGCCCGGACCTGTCCAGCGGCTCAGCATCCATGAAGGAAGGTTAGATGCGGCGATGTCCACACGTCGTGTGGCGTCGAACACGTCGGCGCCTGCAACGCCCTGCCACATCATGCTGAAGTCGAATCCGCGCCACTCAGCGTTGAGGCTTATACCGAATGTCCAGTCGGGCATTCCCTTTCCGATCTTGGTCTGGTCGTTGGCAGTGATGGCTCCGTCGCCGTCAATGTCGACAAATCTTACATATCCGGGTTTGGCATCCGGCTGTATGAGTTCGCCTTTGTCGTTGACATAAGAGTTGACTTCCTCCTGTGTCTGGAATATTCCTGCGGTCTTGTAGCCGTAGAAGAACGGGAACGGCTGTCCGTTCTCACCGCGTGTTATCGTACCTGCTGTCTGGAAACTGTCGTAGTTGGCAAATCCGGTGTCGTTGCCGAGCTTTATCAGTTTGTTCTTAAGATAAGAGGCGTTGCCTTTCAGACTGAAGTGAGCGTCGGCAACATTAAACTTGTATCCTGCCTCAAACTCAACTCCGCTGTTCTCCATGTCGCCCACGTTTCCGTAAGGTTTGTTCTCGCCAACGTATGAAGGTATAGAGAGAGTCATGAGCATGCCGTTGGTCTTTTTCTTGTAATAGTCTACCGTGAAGGTAAGGGCGTTGTTGAAGAAGCCGAAGTCGAGACCGATGTCAGTCTGCTCTGATTCCTCCCATTTCAGGTCAGGGTTAGGAATGATGCTTGCCTTTATACCGTTGGTTACGGCCTCGTCGCGTCCGAAGATGTAGTTGTTGTTGACAGATGTGAGCGACAGATACTGGAAGTTACCGATGTTGTCGTTACCGTTCTTACCCCAGCTTACGCGCACCTTGAGGTTAGACAGCCAGTCGGGACGGTTCTGCATGAAAGGTTCGTTGGTTACGTTCCATCCGAGAGAGAACGACGGGAATGTGGCGTATCTGTTGTTGGCACCGAAGCGTGAGCTGCCGTCGCGGCGTACAGTGGCCTGCACCATGTAGCGCTCAGCGTAGTTGTAGCTCAGTCGGGCAAACATAGATGCCATTGTATAAGGCTCTGCATATCCGCCGTAGACGGTCTGGTCGCCGTTTTCGGCAAGTCCGTTGGCATAGTCGATGTAAGGCTTGTTGATGTCAATGAGGTAGTTGCGGCTTCCTCCGAGGGTCCAGCCTGTGTTCTTGAGTGCGCTCTGTCCGAGCACGACGTTGAATGTGTGGTCGCCTATTGTCTTGTCGTATGTCAGCACGTTTTCAATCTGCCATACCGTGCCGCGGTCGCTTTCAGACGATGCTTTAGAGAATTCGCTGAACTGGTTGGCGCGGAGATAGTAGACCGGAGTGTACGACTCGTTGCCCCAGAACGACATGTCGGCGCTGTAAGAGGTGCGGAATTTCAGTCCGTCCCATATCTGCAGCTCGCCTATGAAGTTGGCAACAAACTTATGCGACCAGTTGGCAGCGCCCGGCAGAGAGAGGTTCTGCAGCGGGTTAGTCATCTCGTTATAGTCAGGACCGGCAAGAGTATAGAGGTTGCCGTTCTTGTCATACATGGGCACATAGCCTGCCGTTCCGGCATATTTGTCGTTCTGTGCGTCGGCAGCCTCGCCTGTAAGGGTAGGCGTGAGGATAGGCGACATGGCCAGGGCGCTGCCCAGCGGCGAGCCCCACTGAGAGTTGGCGTCGATGCTCTTGCTCTTAACGCGGGCATAAGAGAGGTTGACCGTGATGTCGAGCTTGTTGAGCCAGTTGCGCGTCTTGCTCTCGTCGAAGAGAGTATATTTGGTGTTGCTGCGCAGGGTCAGACGGTTATAGTTAGAGCGGTCGTAGTCGCCGCCGATGATACCTTCCTGTGTGTAGTATCCGAGAGAGAGGTAATAGTTGAGCTTTTCAGACGCACCGCTCACCGTGAGTTCGTGGTTTGACACGGGCGCATTGTCGTTGAAGAGTTCCTCCTGCCAGTCTGTTCCTTCGCCGTAAGAGTAAGGATCGCTGTAGAGAGGAGCCTGTCCTGAGTTGATGCGTCCCTCGTTCATCATTATGGCATAGTCGGTTGCGTTGAGCACGTCGCGCTTTCTCCACGGGTTTTGCCATCCGTAAGAGAAGTTGTAGTTTACGCGTGTCTTGCCTATCTTGCCGCTCTTGGTTGTAACGAGAATAACACCATTGGCAGCACGCGCACCATATATTGCGCCCGAAGCTGCGTCCTTGAGCACCTCGATGCTCTCGATGTCGCTCGGGTTGAGGTAGTCGAGTCCGCCGGTGATAGGCATTCCGTCTACTATGTAGAGCGGGTCAGAGTTGTTGATGGTGCCGATACCGCGCACACGTATCTGCGCTGCGGCTCCCGGCTGACCTGAAGACGACGTTACGGTAACGCCGGCAGCGAGTCCTTTCAGAGCGTTGTCCATGCGTACGGGTGCCGTGGCAGCCAGGTCGTCGGCCGAAACCTTGGCTATTGATGCCGTCACGACGCTCTTCTTCTGTACGCCGTAACCCACAACGACAACCTCGCTGAGCAGCTCGTTGTCCTCGTGCATCACGATGCGCATGTCGGCTTCGGCCTTTGTCTCTACGGTCTTGTAGCCGATGTACGACACGGTTATCATGCTGCCTTCAGGCACCTGCTGCAGCTTAAACACTCCGTTTAGGTCGGACACTGCACCCTTTGTTTCGCCTTTAAGGAATACAGATGCTCCGATAATCGGCTCACCGTTTGTGTCAACGATGGTTCCCGAGCAGTCTATCTTCTGCGCGGCAGCCGTCATTGAGAACAATGTGGCCAATAAGATTAGCATTAGAAATCTACACGTTTTCATAAAATTATTAGTTTTATAAAGATTATGTTTATTCACGGTTTTTTGCGGTTTGCAATAGTTTCGGCGCAAAAGTATTAAAAAAAGTTTCGCATGTAAAGCCTGCAAATAAAAAAAGTGGACGAAAGTGGAAACGTAAATCCGCTATAATGCACTATATCAGATAGTTACATGAGGGGTCGCCTGCGCAAAAAGTGGATTAATAATAATTGTAAAAATTACATTAATATAATAAAAATAACCCGTTTCCGCTGTTTTAAGTGTCTAAATGTAACCTCAGTGACATGTTTTTTCCGTATTTTCATCCCGGTTTTTACAAAGTGTAATCAATATTTGTTAAACCCGTTTTATGTCTTTTCATGAATGTCAATATATAGAAAAAAGTCAGGCAGGATGATATTGCCGCTATGTCATTTTGCCGCTTGCGTCAGTGCAGGATATTTTGCCTTACACAGCCATTTTTATGGTGCCGTATCATGTCCTGCGTCTGCCCGTTTTCCAAAAGGCGTCCTTTTAGCCTCTAAAAGGCCACATATTGCACGCTAAAAGGCCACCTTTTGGAAGCTAAAAGATGGCCTTTTGCAACGTGTTGAGTATCAGTGTGTTATGAGGGCGGTTATATCTTACCTTATTAAGTATGGCCTGAGGTGCCATAAAGTGTGTCCCGACGCTGCGTCGGCAGCCGTTTTTTGATATGTTTCTGACTATTTTATGCAGAAACGGAAAATATGAACATACCGCACGAAAATGTCGTAACGCCGGCACGGCTCAAACCTCCTATCTTTGCAGCGGATAAATGAAACAAAAGATATGAAGAGACTATTATTCACATTTGCCATTGCCTGCGCACTCGTTCCTCTTAAAGCGCAGGAGACGCTCACGCTTAAACAGTGTCTGAGCATGGGCATTGAAAACAACCTTCAGTTGCAGACCAGGCGCAACGACATAGTCAAGGGCGGACATGCTATAACCGAAAACCGCGCCAAACTGCTTCCGCAGATTAATGCCGTGGTGTCGATGAGCGACAACTTTAATCCGCCCGTGTCGGTAACCGACGGCTCTGCATACGGCAATCCGTACAACGTGACGAAGACACTGCAGTATAACGCCTCGGCAGGACTGCAGCTCCAGATGCCGCTCTACAACCAGACGCTGCTCACGGCGCTCGACATCACAAAGATGATGGACCGCATAAACCGCCTGAGTTACGACAAGGCGCGCAACGACCTCATCACTCAGATAGCACAGATGTACTATCTCGCGCAGAGCACAGCCGAGCAGATAGCCATCATAAAGGCAAACATAATGCGCATGGAGGAGCTGAAGGGCATAACCGACGCCTTCTTCGACAACGGCATGTCGATGGCAGTGGACGTAAAGAGGGTGAGCATCAATCTTGAAAACCTAAAGGTGCAGCGCGACAACGCCGAGGCTATGCTCACGCAGCAGATTAACATGCTGAAGTATGTCATCGACTATCCTGCCGACAAAGCCATTGCGCTTACGCCCGTAGATGCTGCCAGCGTTGAGGCCATAGAGCTTACCGGACTGTATGAGTCGCTGCCCGAACTGCAGCTGTTGCAGAAGCAGGGCGAGCTGTCGGAGAAGCAGCAGAAGATGATTCAGCAGGGCTATCTTCCGTCGCTTACGCTCACGGGCAACTTCACTTACTCTGCCTTCACCGACAAGTTCAGCAACTGGTTCCACTCAGGACCGTCTAACCACTGGTACAACTCATCGGGTCTGGGCATCACGCTGCGCGTACCTGTCTTCGACGGACTGGAGAAACGCTCCAAGATACGCAAGGCAAAGCTCGACGTGGAGAACGCACGCCTGGCATACGACGACGCCCTTAAAGGTCTGCGCACACAATATCTGAACGCCACCAACGACCTGATGAACAGTCGCCGCAACTTCACCAAGCAGCTCGACAACTACCGACTGGCAGAAGAAGTGTATGCCGTTACATCCGACCGCTACCGCGAAGGCGTGGCGTCGATGACCGAAGTGCTGCAGGACGAGATGCAGATGAGCGAGGCTCAGAACAGCTATGTCACCGCACACTACAGCTACCGGGTTACAGCCCTGTCGCTCCTGAAGCTTACGGGACAGCTCGACTCACTGCTGAAATAAGCCTGATGTCAGGTCAACATCATACGTAACATAAAATCAACATACATCAACAACTTTAAAATATACCACAATGGAAACCCAGAACAACAACATACAGCACACCAGCACACACGAACAGCAGGCAAAGAAACTGAGAAGACAGCGCACAAGACAAATCGTGGCAAGCATCTTCGGCATAATAATCCTGGTATGCGGAATAGTTAAGATATCAATGATATTCCTCGACTACAAAGACACAGAGACAAGCAACGACGCTCAGATAGAGCAGTATATCTCGCCCGTAAACCTGCGCGCGTCGGGCTACATCAAGCAGGTTTGCTTTACGGAGCATCAGAACGTGAAGAAGGGCGACACCCTCCTGATACTCGACGACCGCGAATACCGCATACGTGTAATGGAAGCCGAGGCTGCACTTAAAGACGCCATGGCAGGCGCTTCGGTTGTAGGGCAGTCGCTGCAGACGTCAGAGGCCTCGGCATCTGTCTACGAGTCGTCTATCGCCGAAGTTAAGATACGCCTGGCAAAGCTCGAGAAAGACCGCGCACGCTACAAGAATCTGCTGGAGCGCAACGCTGCAACGCCGATACAGCTGGAGCAGATTGAGACCGAATATGAGGCAACGAAGCAGAAGCTCGACGGACTAATCTGTCAGCAGAAGGCTGCCAAGTCGGGCGTAAATGAGGTGTCAACGCGCCGCCAAAGTTCTGAGGCTGCCATAGAAAGGGCACGCGCCGCATTGGAGATGGCACGCCTTAACCTCTCTTACACCGTTGTTGTTGCTCCCTGCGACGGCAAGTTAGGACGCCGCACCGTTGAGGACGGACAGTATGTTTCGGCAGGACAGACGCTTACATATATCTTGCCCAACACGCAGAAATGGGTGATAGCCAACTATAAGGAAACTCAGGTTGAGAGCCTGCGCGTGGGCCAGGAGGTTGCACTTACAGTTGACGCAATGGACGGACGCGAGTTTAAGGGACGCATAACGGCCATCTCTGGCGCCACAGGATCAAAGTATTCGCTCGTCCCGACGGACAATTCTGCCGGCAACTTCGTGAAGATTCGCCAGCGCGTTCCTGTCAGAATCGACTTTACCGACATATCAAAGGCCGACAATGAGAAACTCGCTGCCGGAATGATGGTGGTCGTAAAGGCTAAGAAGCAATAACAAAGCAGAAGATTTTTAATTAAGAATTAAGGATTAAGAATTAAGAAAGCATGTCCTTTTTAATTAAGAATTGAGAATTAAAAATTAAGAAATTATGCTCACGGAGCATTCAACATAAAAAGTATTGAGCCATGGAACAAAATGTGATTAGCGTAAGTTATGGGGCAAAATACAAGAATTATCCGTTCTACAACTGGATGCCCAAGCCGCTCGGAATTATCCTGCTGATACTTCTGTTCATACCTATCCTTACGGTTGGCGGCGTATATACCGCCAACAGCGGCGAGATGACGAGCGGACTGGGCATACAGTCGGAACACATACAGTTTGTCGGTTTCGTCACGTCTATAGGCATGGCGGCCTTCTCTCCCTTCTTTTATCAGCTGGTGTGCATACGCCGCGAGAAGATGATGTGCGTAGTGGGGTTCTCTCTTATGTATCTTCTCAGCTATGTGTGCGCCATAACCGACAGCATATTCGTGCTGGCTCTGTGCAGCCTTGTGATGGGTTTTCTGCGCATGGTGCTCATGATGGTCAACCTGTTTACGCTCATACGCTATGCCTTCGGAATGGAGGCCACGCGGAACATAACGCCGGGCAACGAGCCGGACGACGAGCAGGGATGGGACAGGCTGGACTCGGAGAAGAGCAAGAGCATGCCCATGATATACTTGTTCTTCATGATTCTGGGACAGCTCGGCACGTCGCTCACGGCATGGCTGGCATACGAATATCAGTGGCAGGACGTCTACTACTACATGATGGGCATGACGCTCGTGGCAATACTGATAGTCCTCGTTACCATGCCTTACCACGCATACAACGGCCGCCGCTTTCCGATAACGTTCCGTAAGTTTGGCAACGTGGCTGTGTTCAGCTCGATGATGACCTGCGGAATATATGTACTGGTCTACGGCAAGACGCTCGACTGGTTTGCCGACCCTACCATCGTGCGCTCCACTATACTCACCGTTGTGTTTGCCGCAGTGTTCTTCTACATGGAGTGGTCGCACCGCTCGCCCTATTTCCTTATGGAAGTGTTCCGCCTGCGGACGATAAACATGGGCATAGTGTTGTTCATTCTGCTCATGGTATTCAACACAAGTTCGATGTTTGTCAACGTGTTTACCGGAGTAGGCATGGAGATAGACAACTGGCAGAACGCTGCGCTTGGCAACTGGAGCATGCTGGGCTACTTTATAGGAGCGGTGATAGCTATAATTCTCGGCTCGCGCAACGTAAAGCTGAAATATCTCTTCGGTCTCGGCTTTCTGCTCATCGGAGTTTCTGCCCTGTTTATGTATTTCGAGGTGCAGACGGCCGGACTTTATGAAAGGATGAAGTATCCAGTGATTATACGCTCAACAGGCATGATGCTGATCTACTCTCTCACGGCAGTATACGCTAACCAGCGCATGCCCTACAAGTATCTGTCCACATGGATATGCATCATGCTCAGCGTGCGCATGGTTATCGGTCCGGGCATAGGTTCGGCACTATATTCAAACGTGCTGCAGCACCGTCAGCAGCATTACGTAACGATGTTTGCGCAGGATATTGACCGCACCGACACTCAGTCGGCTTCATCCTACGACCAGACCCTGCAGGGAATGCGCTGGCAGGGACGCAGCGAGACCGAGGCAGAGAACATGGCTGCCATGTCGGCAAAGGGCAAAGTGCAGGTGCAGGCCACGCTGTCGGCTGTCAAGGAGATGTCGGGATGGACCTTCTACGGCTGTATTATCTCAATGCTCTTCGTACTCATTTATCCATATAAGAAGAGGAAATTATCTGCTTGGCGCGACTGACGGTCGGCCAAGTCAGATAATTTTATTAACTTAGCGGCCATAAAACATTTGCCGCTATGGAAGATACGTTAAATGAAAATATAGCCGCCCGGCTTGACACACTGCAAAAGAACATAGGCTACAGGGCCGATGTGTGCTCGTCGGGGGGCATGGTTGATGATTTCCCCTCACGCATGAAAGACGGCTTTGTGTGCTTCGGCATAGGTCTGATAGTGTGCCATGAGGGCGAGTTTGAGTTCACTTTGTCGGGCCGTTCATACAAGGCCGCCGCCGGCGAAACCGTGTTTATGCCCGAGGGCATGGTGTTCAGCGCCACACGACGGTCGCCCGACTTGCGCGTAAGCATACTCATCTATCGCACCGAACCTATACGCGACGTGATAGGAACGATGGTCCAGTCGGTTAATCTTTATGCCCGCATGTCGCCCGATATGCCTTGTGTATGGCGCACGGGATGCGAGGACGACATAGCAGGATACATCTCGCTGATAGGTACGCGTGAGCCTTCTGCCGCCGAGTTCTTCGCCGCCAGCGAGCGCAAGCTGCTCCTTCTGTCGCTCACTTACCGCCTGTGCGATGTGTTCAGCCGCAGGTATCTGTCGGGCAGCTCTGCCAACGCGCGGCGAACGGAGATATTCCTGAAGCTAATTCATCTCATAGGCCGCCATTATATGACCGAGCGCGGAGTGGCGTTCTATGCCGACAAGCTGTGCCTTTCGCCCAAATATCTGTCAGAACTGTCAAAGACGGTGTGCGGATACACCGTTCAGGAACTTGTGTTCAAGGCTATAACGCGCAAGGCAATGGGCATGCTCGACAGCACAAACAAGACTGTTGCAGAGATAGCCGACAAGTTTAATTTCCCCAATCCGTCGAGTTTCGGCACGTTTTTCCGCAAGCAGACGGGCATGTCGCCGCAGAAATATCGCGAGCGGATATAACTTATTGAATATCAACATGTTATAAATGGTGTTGCAAAAGGCCGTCTTTTAGCCTCTAAAAGGCCACATATTGCACGCTAAAAGGCCACCTTTTGCAATGCGAAAGGTGGCCTTTTAGAAAACATACTCTGTGTGGTATGCTTATGATGTAATATTTTTTGATTTACGGCAGTTGCCGGGCGTCATTCTTGGTGCCCCGTTTCCTGCGTCTGTCTTCTATTTTATTATCCTTAGATTCTTGCCCGGCTTGTTGTAGCCGTAGCTCTCTTCTGGCATCTTGTTGTTGCTCACCGTGTAGCCGTCGGTAGCCTCGTCGAAGTAGATGCAGAACGCCCTGTCGTTGGTTGCGTATGGAGCAGGGTAGGGCATGCTTATAGTGTTGCCGCTGATTACAGAGCCGGGCTGGTTAGACATGACATATATTCCGCCCACGTCATACAGCTGTCGGGCATAGTCGCTTATGCTGTTGTCGGTTATACGGTTGTTGCGCATGCCGCTCTCGTGCGCCGTCCAGCCCCAGCCCACGCAGATGCCGGAGTAGTTTACGTGCGATATTGTGTTGCCGCTGATGTCAGTGTCTCTCACATATCCTGCGCTTACGGCTCCGCAGCCCCAGTCTTCGTTTGCGGCGTCGGTTATCGTGTTGCGCTCTATGGTCAGTCTGTTGCACATGTCGCTGTCTATTGCGGGCTTGTAAGGAATGTGCGTCTCAAAGCCCTGTTCGCCAAACCATCCCGCCATTATTGCCGTTCCGCCTATGTCGGTGAATACGCACGAAGAGATGTCCGACGAGCTTACGGCGTATGCCAGGTCGACGGCTGTTGAGCCGATGTGTCTGAACGTGCATGAGCTGAAGCCTATGCTGTCGGCAAACTGAGCCGTTACGGCAGCCTCGGGGCGCGCTATCCAAGCCTGATTTTCAAGCTCTGCCTTGTGTGGCAGGCCCGGTTCTGCAAGTTTGTAGCCGTCGATGAAGCGGAAGCCTCCCTGCAGCGTAACGTGCCCTTCGTGCAGCGGTCGGCGCCATGCAGAATGTTCAAAGGCAATGTTCTCAAACCTTATGTTGCTCACGTGGCGCTCGCGCGTGCCGCCGATGTTCATCAGCGTTTCGAGCAAGGGCACGGTTATGTCCATCCGGTTGGGGTCTTTGCCGTCTTCGGGATAATAGTATATGCGGCCCGAAGGATAGTCCTGAAACCATTCGCCCGGCTCGTCGAGCAGCTCGGCGGCGTTGGTCAGGCAGAACGATGAACTGCCCCTGTCTCCGTCGATAACGGGTTGAGGCCACGGATGGGCAAACTCTATCTGACTTTCGGGCTGATGAAACCACACCTTTGTGAGTCCGTTGCCCAGGTCCTTCATCTCCTTTACCCGCAATATGGCTATAGCCCAGCGCTGATGCACCGTCATTTCGAGCTGTCGGGCGCGGCTCAGGTCGGTCTTGGGCGTGGGTATCGTTATGCTCTCGTCGTCGGTGTTAAATGCCTTCATGCGCTCCATCACGCCATAGGCAAACTGAGACGCGCGCATGGCCTTGTGTCCGTCGGCCCACAATTGGCGCGTCTCCACAATGCGGTTGCCGTCCATGGGCGCGTCGGCCACCCACACCTTGCTCCTCACTTCGGCAGGCAACCGCGGGTCGTCGCATCCTTTGCGCCAGCCTTTCACCTCTATTCCGCCGCTTATTACAGCCCTCTCGCCGTCGGCAGAGCGTATTATCGTGGGACTATTGGCCGTTCCGCTGTCCTCGGGACGTATGAACAGAGGCTTGTACAGGCGGTAAACGCCGCCGCTCATAATGATGTTTATGCCGCCCTCGGCATTGCTTGAGCCGAGCCGGCGCCATTCTCTTGCCTGTCTGAGTGCCTGGCCGAGCGTCTTCAGCGGAGCTTCCTTAGAGCCTGAAGCCTTGTCGTTGCCGTTTGTGGCAGACACAAATATATCGCCGGCAGGAGCCGTTAGATGGCAGCAGAGAGATATTATGGCAGTGATAAACAGTTTCTTCATTGCTTGATTTGTTTGCTTTTTATAATCCTGTGTGCGCCCTGACGCCCTTGCGTAGGTGTGGCGTTTACGGGCGCAATGATACGTTTTGCAAATGTAAGCAAAACTGTCTTAACGGCAAAAAGTTTGCCCTGTTATTGCGCTTCGTTGCCGCCGGCAGGGCTTCTGACGTCTGTAAACGACAAAGCGGCGGAGGATTTGTGCCCCCGCCGCTTATAAGCTAGTGTTGTAGTTCAAGGTATATATTATTATTTCTTTTTGCTTCGTTTAGCCCATCCCTCTTCGCTGAAGTCGGGTTCGTCGCCCACCAGCTCGGCATTGTCGTGCCTGAAGAACTGGCGCCAGTCGTCCTTTATTCCGCTTTCAGCCTTCTGAGCCTTTGCCTTCTTTTTCTTCTTGCCCGGCTCGTCGGCATCGTTGCCGCGGCGTTTCGACTTCTTCTCATACTTCTCAAAGCCTCCGTTCCTCGGCTCTCTGCGTTTTCTGCCGCGGCCTTTGCCGCCCTCGTCGGCGTCGTTGCAGCGCACGTCGCGTCCCTTGTATGTAGTTCCGTCGAGCGCGTCCATCACCTTTTCTGCGTCCTCTTCAGGCACTTCTATGTACGACATCTTGCTCAGCAGGTCGATGTTGCCCACCTCCTGGCGTCCCTTCATGTGCTTGTTGATGAACTGCATGATTTCGCCCGGATAGAATCCGTCGGCCTTTCCCAGGTTGATAAACAGGCGGCG
>OGYL01000138.1_pt1 | contig 50372 bp, 51 predicted proteins | sample 1576541 | NCBI WGS metagenome assembly OGYL01 (sample SAMEA3541551, study PRJEB24748) | human gut metagenome | biome: human gut; feature: human-associated habitat; material: faeces | place: China | collected 2012 | reverse complement strand
ATGCCGAATTCAAAGAATTATTTCCAAATAATAAAGTAGAACTATTTATTTCCTACTACGACTATTACCAACCTGAAGCCTATGTACCAAGTTCCGATACCTATATAGAAAAAGATTCATCAATAAATGATGAAATAGATGAATTAAGACATAGAGCTACATCAAGTTTAATATCTAGAAATGATGTCATAGTGGTAGCCTCAGTATCATGTATATATGGAATAGGTGAAGTAGAAGAATACAAGAAAAAGATGTTAACTCTTAATGTTGGTGATACCACTCCAAGAGACGATGTATTGAAGAAACTAGTAGAAATGTTATATGAGAGAAATGACTTTGATTTAAAAAGAGGTACCTTCAGAGTAAGAGGAGACTCTCTTGAAATAATACCAGCAAATGAAAGAACTAATGGTTTATTAATTGAGTGGTTTGGTGATGAAATAGACCGTATTAGTGAAGTAGATACTGTAACAGGACATATTCTAAAAGATAAAAAGACAGTCTCTATATTTGCAGCATCACACTTTGTTACCGATGAAGAAAAACTAAAGATAAGTATCGATAGAATACTAAAAGAAAAAGATGAAAGAGTAAAATACTTTAAAGAAAATAATAAATTAATCGAAGCTCAAAGAATAGAAGAGAGAGTTAACTATGATATGGAAATGCTTTCTGAAACAGGCTTCTGTAGAGGTATTGAAAACTATTCTAGACATATTGCTCTAAAAGAAGAAGGAGTACCACCATGTACCCTAATAGATTTCTTTCCCAAAGATTTTTTACTTGTAATAGATGAATCTCATGTGAGTATTCCTCAGGTAAGAGCTATGTATAATGGTGATAGAGCAAGAAAAATGAACCTTGTAGACTATGGCTTTAGACTACCTAGTGCTCTAGATAATAGACCACTTAAATTTGAAGAATTTGAAAGTAAACTAAATAATGTCATATATGTTAGTGCTACTCCTGGTGACTATGAACTAGGAAGAACGGGTAACCACTATATCCAGCAGATTATTCGTCCAACAGGACTACTAGATCCAAAGATTGAAGTAAGACCTACTAAAAACCAAATAGATAATTTACTTGAAGAAATAGAAAAAAATAATAGTGCTAACGAAAGAACAATTATTACTACCCTTACTATTCGTATGGCTGAAGAATTAACTAACTATTTAAAGAGTCTAGATATCAAAGTAGCCTATTTACATAATGAAGTAAAATCATTAGAAAGATTAAAAATAATAAGAGACTTAAGACTAGGTAAGTATGATGTTCTAGTGGGTATCAATCTATTAAGAGAAGGATTAGATATACCTGAAGTATCCCTAATAGCCATTATGGATGCTGATAAACAAGGCTTCCTTCGTAGTACCAGAAGTTTAATCCAAACTATCGGAAGAGCTGCAAGAAACGCTAAGGGTAGAGTAATAATGTATGCAGATACTATATCTGATAGTATGAATGAAGCCATTACTGAGACAGAAAGAAGAAGAAACATTCAGGAAGAATATAATAGAGTACATAATATTGTGCCAAAGACAATTATCAAAGAAATACCTGAAGTAGTATCAAATGAAATAGAAGTAAAACCAAAGAAAGAAAAGAAACTAACTAAAGAAGAAAAACTATCTATGATTGAAGACTTAACTAAAGAAATGAAAGAAGCCGCTGGTAACTTAGACTTTGAAAGAGCAATGCAACTTAGAGATATAATATTTGAATTAGAAAGTGAATAATACTTTCTTTTCTTTTTAACATCCAAATATTAACCAAAATCCTAAACATATAAGCGTAGCATATTCAAGTAGTAATATAAATACATTACCAAAACATGGAGCAAATAAAGTAATTAACATCTGATAAAAAGTAATAATCATAAGAATGATAACCATAATAAGAAAAAATAACTTCCATCCAGCACACAACCTAAAAAAATTAAAAAAGTTATTAAACATTACTATCACCTATAATAGTTTATGAATACATAATAAAAATGCTAATGTAAAGTTTAATAAATACTCTTGTTAAATAATTTAAATTATGGTAGAATAAAATTGTAATAGAGGTGATATATATGGATAGTAATACTACAATACATTTTGATATATCAGAAGTAAATGATGAAGTTGTTAAAAGTACTCTTCGTGATGTTCTTGAATCCCTTGAAGAGAGAGGATATAATCCTATTAATCAAATAGTAGGATATATAATATCAGGAGATTTAGGCTATATTTCTTCATATAAAGAAGCAAGAAATAAAATAGCCAAAATAGATCGTACAGTACTAGTAGAAGTCCTACTTAAGAATTATTTAAAATGAGATATTTAGGAATAGATTTAGGTAGTAAGACAGTAGGTCTTGCTATGTCTGATACAACCTTAACAATTGCATCTACTTACAAAACTATATTCTTTAAAGATGAAGACTATAATAGTACTATTAATGAAATAAAAGATATTATTAAAGAGAATAATATTACCAAAATAATATTAGGCCTTCCCAAGAATATGAACAATACTCTAGGAGAACGCGCAGAGATAACATTAAAGTATAAAGAATTACTTGAGAAATCTACTGACCTTCCTGTTATAATGTTTGATGAAAGATTAACCTCAGTAATATCAAATAGTATTCTAATTGAGGCTGATATGTCTCGTAAAAAGAGAAAGAAAAAAGTAGATAGTATTGCCGCACAAATAATATTACAAGACTATTTAAATAAGGAGAAAAACAATGGATAAAGAAAATAAATTTAAAGTAATAGATAAAGATGGAAAAGAAATAGAGTTCGAAGTACTATTTACTTTTGAATCAGACGAAACCAAGAAGAATTATATGGTTTATACCGATAATAGTACTGATGAAGAAGGTAATGTTAGAGTATACGCTAGTGTATTTAAACCTGATGCTGAACCACTAGAACTATTACCAGTAGAAACAGAAAGAGAATGGAAAATAATTGAAACAATATTAGATTCCATTCAAGAAGAAAACAAAAAGAATAGCGAAGAAAGTAACTAATTACTTTTTTTCTTGGAGGTATTATGAAGAATTTTAGAAATATGGCAATAATATTACTCGTAGTATTTACTACTGTGATACTTGCTTTGGGGGTATATTATAAAGTAAATATGGCTGGTACATCTAATTCTGATACTAAGAAAATAGTAAATATTGAAGAAGGTACTATTAATGATATAGCAAAGACTTTAAAAGATAATAATCTTATTAAGAATGTATCTATATTTAAAGTATATATAAAATTAACTAATAAGTCCAATTTAAAAGCAGGTACTTATGAATTATCTGAAAATATGGGTGTTGAAAAGATTGTAAAGATACTTGAAGAAGGTACTAAATATAATCCTAATGAGATATCTATTACTTTTAAAGAGGGTATTAATATAAGAAAGATAGCCACATTAATTAGTGAAAATACTAATAATAGCTATGATGATGTTATAAAGAAAGCATCTGATGAAACATTTATAAATACCTTAATAGATAAGTATTGGTTTTTAACTGATGATATTAAAAACAAAAATATCTATTATAGTCTAGAGGGATATTTATTTCCTGATACTTATAGATTTAATAATAGAGAAGTAACTACTGAAGAAATATTTACTAAGATGTTAGATGAAATGGATAAAAAATTATCTAAATATAAAGATGAAATTAATAAGAGTGATTTAAGTGTTCATGAAATAATTACTTTGGCTTCTGTTGTTGAGTTAGAAGGAGCTAAAGCTACTGATAGAAAGGGAGTAGCAGGCGTCTTTTATAACAGACTTGCTAGTAGTGCTTATCCTACTTTGGGTAGTGACGCTACTACTTATTATGCATCAAAGATAGATGACTGGAGTTATAGCCTTACTTATAAAGAACTTAATGATTGTAAGAATAAATATAATACTAGATGTAGTAGTAATACTGGTCTACCAATAGGACCTATATGTAATCCTGGTATTGAGTCTATTGAAGCTACAATTAATCCAGATAAACATGAATATTATTACTTTGTTGCAGATTGTAATGGTAAAGTATATTTAACTAAGAATAGTACTGAACATAATAATATAATTAATAAATTAAAGAAAGAAGATAACTGGTGTGCTTAAAGTTATCTTTTTATTTCCCCTTAAGCCTGTAGTCTTTCGGGGCATTATGAAGCCTAAGGTCTTCATAATGAAATATTTTGTTTACATTATTAATTTATATGCTATACTTGTATTAGGGGGAAATTTATGAATAATAACTTATCAGAAGAACAATTAGAAATAAAAGAAAGATTAGAAAGAATAATAAATATATTTACTTATAGATATATTAAAGCGGGTACTAAGTCAAAGAAAAACTTAATAGCTAGTGATTTAATATCATTATCTAGAATAAATAGAGAATACTTTTCTGATTTTAAGCTTAGTTTATCTTGGGATAGTGATGATTCTTTATATACTGAGTCATTATTGAGCTGCTACAAGTATATAGAAAATATAATAATAAATCAAGATAAGTATTTTAAGATATTTAATTCTGCGGTAGAGCAAATACTTAGCACTAAACCAAATATATATAGATATTATGGAAAAGACTATTTAAAACATCCAAAAAAAGAATTAGGAATTGTCTTTATTAGTTTTTTAGAAAGTTTTGACACAAAGTTATATAATCAATATATGAGTATGCTTGATAGAGAAAATATATTTTATGCTTCTTTAAAAGGATATAATGGTCAAAACTATCCATTTTCAATACTAAATGAAAATATGATATTTATTGATAGTAGTTTTGAAGAAAATGTAGAATTTTATAAAGTACTTAGTCATGAATTAGGACATAGTTATGAGGCTAATCTATATTTAAATAGTGGTAGAATAAGAGAATATGATAAAACATTCAATAGCCCCTTTTATGAAGTACCATCTTCATTCATAGAATATGCCTATATTAATTATTTAATAGAAAATAATATTTATAAAAATGAAGCTAATATGCTTTTACATGATTATATAATAGAGTTATTAATAAATAGTATATATGCAAATATTATATGTAGAATATCAGATATAGAAAGTAAATTTGATGAAGAATTAAAAATAGATGTTAAAGAGTTTACTACTTATTTAGAGACAATAGGAAGAAACTATAATGTACATCTTGCTCCCGAAAATAATAAGATATCGCTAAGAGATCCTTTTATATATGGATTTGGTCAATTATTTAGTATATATATGTATGAAAATTATAAGAAAGATTCTGAATACTTTAAGAGAGAATTTAATAAATCATTATTAGACTATTCACTTACTGAAGATATGTCTTCATTTAAAAGAGTAGGAGTATCTTATGAAGAATTAATAAAAGGAAATACTTTAAAGAAAGCACTAACTAAGAATAGTTAGTACTTTTTAAATACTTATTTATATAATAAATATGATGAATAGTAACAGTTAATATATTTAATATACTAGATATGATTAAACTCCATAATCCTATCTTTAAATAACTTAGAATAGTTAAACTAAGTAGTTTAATTATACCACCATATAAAGTACCCTTCATAGCTTCTTTAGAGTACCCCATACCATTTAGACTACTGGTAAGAGGAGCCTGTATGTAATGTAATAAAAAGAAAGGAGCAGTTACTTTTATATATTCTAAACCTAAATTAGTATTATATACTAGTTTTAATGGTACATCTGGTATAAAGATGAATATTAAAGTAGAAGGTATTCCAATAAGTAAAGAGAAGATAATAGCTTCTTTTATTTTCTTTTTAGTATGTAATATATTACCCCTACTATAAGAATTAGATACTACAGGTAGTATAGCGGACGATATAGCTAAAGTAAAGAAACTAGGTAGTAATAATAATGGGTATACATAACCATTAATAATACCATATTCTAAAGTAATATAGTCATTAGAGTATCCAATATATTTAAGCATATTAGTAAGTATAATGGGTTCGAAGAAATAGGTAATAGAACCAATCATTCTTGCAGTAGTAGTGGGTATACTAATACCTAGTATTTCTCTAATAATTTTATTATCTTTGTGAAAGTCTTCTTTTACTATTTTTTCTTTTGGTAAAAAGAAGAGAAGAACAATAATAGAAAAACCTTCACTTAAAATATTAATTAGTACAACAAAAGTAATCGCAGTAGTAAGACCATACTGCATCATATTACCTACGATTAAAATAGTAAGAATAAGTCTAACTATTTGCTCAATAATATTAGATAAAGTACAGGGAAAAACTCTTTCTTTACCAAAAAAATAGCCTTTAATAATGCTAGATACTGCAATAAAAGGAAGAGTAATACCAATAGATATTAATGGATAATATAAGTCGCTAGAATGTAATAGATTTTTAGCTAGAATAGGGGATATAATAAACAATATAATAATAAGTAAAATATTATATACTAATATTATATATGTAATAGGTATAACTATTTTTTTACTACTTTTCTTTCTTTCAGATACCATCTTTGTAATAGCGGTAGGTACTCCAAGATTACATAAAGTGATAAATAAATTAAAAGTAGGAAGAACGAGCATATATTTGCTGATGCCTTCTGTACCAATAGTTCTAGTAAGAACAATCTTAATAGCCATACCAAGTATTTTAGTAATTAGACCTCCAATAATTAATATAATAGTGGATTTAACAAATTTATTTTTCATAATAAATTATATGAAGAAATATTAAATTTATCATAGTATTTTTAGTATATTTTATATGTATCTGTTTAATACTATTACTGGTGATTATATGGATAAAAAAAGATATAAGGAAATAGTAGATAAGCATACTCCAAAAGAAAATGTTATAAAAAATGCTCTCGTAGCCTTTATAGTGGGAGGAATTCTTGGTAGCTTATCAGAGTTATTACTTAGAGGTTATATGATGTGGTTTAATTTACCTAGAAAAGAATCAGGAGTAATGGTAATACTTACTTTAATAACGATTGCTTCAGTTCTTACTGCTTGCGGTGTCTTTGATGTACTAGTAAGTAAAGTAAAAGCTGCTCTTATAATACCAATAACGGGATTTGCTCATTCGATGACATCAGCAGCCCTAGAATATAAGCACGAAGGCTTAGTACTTGGAATAGGTTCTAATATATTCAAACTAGCGGGAACTGTAATACTATATGGCGTAGTAGCAGTATATTTCTTTGGACTAATAAGACTACTAGTGATGGGAGGATAATATGACAACTAAATATAATAATGTTTTTATTGAGGATGCTTATACAGTATGTGGTAATTATGAAAATGATGGACCATTATCAAAATATTTTGATAAGAAACATAAGAAAGACTTATACTTTGGTGAAAAATCTTGGGAGAAGGCTGAAGTGCATCTTTTGAAAGAAGCTAATGAAAATATTCTAAAGAAGAATAAGTTAAAAGAACAAGATATTGATCTTTTAATATCTGGAGATTTACAGAATCAGATAGCGGCTTCTGACTATATGGCTAGAGACTTTGATATACCTTTTCTTGGAATATTTGAAGCATGCTCGACAAGTAGTGAAGGGCTAATTATTGGAAGTAATTTTATTGAGGGAAAAATATGTAAAAGAATATTAGTTTCAACATCTAGTCATAATATGGTTAGTGAGAAACAATTTAGAAATCCTACTGAATATGGTACTCCTAAACCAAAGACTGCTACTTTTACCGCTACTGGGGCAGTATCGATACTACTTACCAATAAGAAAAATAAAGTAAAAATAGAGTCTTCAACAATAGGGAAGGTAGTGGATATGGGGACTACTGATGTTAATCATATGGGAGCAGTAATGGCTCCAGCAGCAGGAGATGTTATATATAATCATTTGACTGATACTAAAAGAGATACATCTTATTATGACTTAATATTAACTGGAGATTTAGGAGTATATGGTAAAGAAATACTGAAAGATTATATGCTTACTAAGTATAATATCGAACTAGGAGATAATTATAATGATTGTGGTACTATGTTATATGATATAAAGCGTCAGCCTGTCTTCGCTGGAGGATCTGGACCAGTATGTTCTGGTTTAGTAAATTTTGGTTATATATATAAAGAAATGCTAAAAGATAAATTTAAGAGAGTATTAATAGTACCAACAGGAGCTATCTTCTCACCAACATTTACCTTTCAAAAAGAATCAATACCTGCGATAGCAAACTGTGTTAGCCTGGAGGTAGTAGAATGATGACTTATGTTTATGCCTTTCTATTTTGCGGCTTTGTATGTATGATAGCTCAGCTTATTCTAGATAATACGAAGCTTACTCCTGGTCATGTAACTAGTATCTTTGTTGTAGTAGGAGCTTTACTTGATGTAGCGGGTATATATGATAGAATAGTCTTGTATGCTGGAGCAGGCGCTTTGATTCCTATTACTTCGTTTGGTCATTTACTTATTCATGGAGCTATGGAAACAGGTGCTACCCTAGGACCATTAGGACTTGCTTTTGGTATATTTAATTTAACATCTGCAGGTATATCAGTAGCCTTATTCTTATCATTTGTTTTAGCTTTAATATTTAAACCTAGACATTAATTAAATTATTATATCCCTCTTAAGCCTGTAGTCTTAAGAGGCAAAAGGAAGCCTTAATTTTAAGTCTTCCTTTTGATTTATTTATTATTGTTTATAACTTCATTTAAAAGATTACCTAAGTATTCATTACCTTCTTTATTTAGATGAATGTTATCAGGAGTTAAATAATTAAGATCTTTTATTTCACTATAGACATTAATATATCTAACATTTTCATAATCAAATTTAATATTACTAAGTTTTTTATCAGTAGAAATAATATAAATATTATGACCATCACACAATTTAATTAAATTATTATATTCTTTCTTACTAATATTAACACTATTATCAAATAAAAATACAACATTATGATTAAGAGTATTATCTTTAATCTCCTTTTTAATCTCTTTTTTCAAACTATTATAATTAAAATTTTTATTAGTTATATAATTGGCATTAGTAAAATTAGTTTTAATATTATTAAAAGCATTAAGTAGCAAATCATTACCATAAAAACTAATTTTACTTTTTATTTCTTCATCATGTTTATTAATCATATTATTTTTCTTTTCAATATATTTTTCTTTATAAATATTATAAATAGCATTATAAATAGTATCCGTATATACTTTTCTTCCTTCATTAGTTAAATGAATACCATCATAAGTAAAATATTCGTTATGCCCTCTTGAAATAGAATACCAATCAATAATATGTAGATTAGAATGAGAAGAAGCCAAGTTGTTTAATCTTACATTAACATCAGTCAAATTAACAGTATTAATCCAAAAGATATCTCTATCTTCACAAGTTCTAAGTATTTCTTCTTTACATTCTAAAGAACAGTCTCCATTAGTTCCTAAGTTAAATACGATTGGATTACCAAGTACATTATTATTTTTTAGTGTAAGTAAGATATCGTTTATACCCCAAGCAGTACGAGACACCTTACCATCAAAGTACCCATTAGGGAATCTATTATATAGATTATTAACCGCTCCAAGAAGTACTGAGTCGCCAATTCCTACCACCGGTAAATTAGTTACTATTTCATCAAGTTTACTTTCATCTTCCTCAAGAGTTTGTAATTTTTTTTGCCAATTATCTTCTTCCTCCTTTAATTTAACCATGTAATTATCCTTATTATCTTTTACTAACTTTTCATTTTGCTCTAATTGATTTTTTAGTTTATTAATATCTTTAGTATAATCAACCGATACTACATATTCATATATACCATATATTAATATTCCAGAAAACATAAATCCTAATATATATCTTATATTTTTATACTTTTTATCCTTATTTGTAGTAATAAAATGTAGTAACATTGATAAAAGTATTGTAATTATAATAATTAAAAATAATTCTAGATATTTATTTAGATCTATATATTCAAATAAATAAATTACAACATACTCTATTAAATATATCTCATAACTAATACTAGAAGCATAACCTATAATCTTATCAAATTTATTAGTATTAGCCCAATTGTCACATATCAAAGTAGCATAATCAGTAATTCTTACGCTAAGTAGGGTAGTAATAATCATACCTAAGTAAATATATTTAGAACTAGGATTAATAAAAATAAATAGCAGTAATAAAATAACTAAGTAAGTATAAAAAATACATTTCTTTAAAATAGGATTTTTAATTTTTAAAGACACTAAGTTTCCATAATAATGATAAATAAATCCAAGGGTTATTCCAAAAAATAGAGCAAATATTCTGGTAAAAGTATTATAATAAGTAAATAAAATACCATTATTTACACCAGAGTAATAAAAGTAAGCCCCTCCAAATAAAGAAATAACTAAAGTAATTGTAACTGGAATAATCCTATTAATTTTATCTCCTATCTTTTTTAGCAAAAGAAAGATAAAAGGAAATACTAAATCAAATTGCATTAATATAGCCATATACCATAAATGTATAAAAGGTGATTCTAGTCCACTTCTAAAATAATCCATATTCGTCATAACCTGCCAGAAATTATTATATCCCAGTATAATTGATGTTACTTCAGGTTTTAAATTAAACCAATTAACATCTAAAAATAATTTAATAACTCCAATAGATACAAAAACCACAATTAACATTGGCAAATACAATCTAAATAATTTATTTAAATAAAATTCTTTAAAAGATATCTTTTCTTTTTTAAACAGTTTTATTGTAGATAGATATCCACTTATAACAAAAAAGATAGATACCGCTAAAAAGCCACCTTTTAGCATATTTAAATGATATAAAAATATCATAATACAAGAAAATATTCTAAGAATATCAATATATTTAAAATGTTTATTATTACTACTCATATTATTACCCCTAACTATTATAAATAAATTATATCATGAAGAAATATAAAGATAAATATGAAAAAGAAAAATAGTTTATAATTTATAGTTTAATATGTAAAATAAATATTTTTAATTGACAAAGTATTAAAAATATACTACAATGAAATAGACATTTGCGAAGTAACTATTTTCATCTTAAGATAAAACTACAATGAGAATGTAGTTTTTTGTCGTGTAAGTAAGGAGGGAGATATTATGAAAATTGAAAGAGAAGAATTTGAAAAAGAAAGAAATTATCTTAATAAGACAGTTAGTTTAATTAGAAAGAAGATTTCTAATTTAGGACAAGAATTATTTGATGATGATTCCAAAGTACTAGAGTTTAAAAAATTTATTTGGGATTCACACGCTGAAATGGATCCAAGTGAAATGCGCAGTATGATGGCAGAATCTGATCTTCAAGTATCAATTATGCAAGGTAAAGGAAACTATCTTCAGAGATTATTTAGAATTCAAGATAAACCATATTTTGGTTCTATTAGATTTAAAGATGAAGATGGAGAAGAAAACATCTATATTGGTATAACCCATGTTGAAGATAAACTTAATTATTATGTTCACGACTGGAGAAGTCCAATATGCAGTATGTTCTATGATTATGAAACAGGACCCGCTAGTTACAAAGCTCCAAGTGGAATAATAAAAGGAGAAATAACTAAAAAAAGACAGTATATAATTGAAAATGCTGAGTTAAAACATATTTTTGATAACGATTTAAATATTAGTGATAGTCTTCTTCAAGAGGTACTTGCAGAAGAATCTTCAGATAAAATGAAAAATATTGTTAATACCATCCAAGAAGAGCAGAACAAAGTAATAAGAAATACTGAAGATAAAAATCTTATTGTGGAAGGTATTGCAGGTTCTGGTAAAACAAGCGTAGCTCTACATAGAATAGCCTTCTTATTATATAGAATACCGAACTTAACATCCTCTAATGTCGTGGTATTTACTCCTAATAAAGTATTTTCAGAGTATATTTCTAATGTCTTACCAGAACTTGGAGAAGATAATACTTATGATATGACCTTCTACGACTTATTATGTCAGAATATTAATGAATATAAAGATATAGAAAATTTTACAGACTTTATATCTAGATTTTATAAAAAAGAAGTAATAAATTATGATTTAGTTAAGTATAAACAATCAGATGAAATAATTAAAGATTTGGATGATTATGTAAAAGATATATTAAATAATATTAGTTTTACAAAAAATTTAGAGTTTGATGGCTTTATTGATATTAGTACTGAAGAATTAAATAAAATGTTAACTTATAAATATAGTAATTTCCCTTTATTTGAAAGAATAAAAGAAATGAGTGAAAAGATAGCCTATAATAATTATGCTGGTAATACTAAATATGCAAGAAATATTGAGAAGTTATTGAAAGAAAATTTAAATATTAAATTAGATTTAAAAGCTATATTTAATAATTTCTTTATTAGCAAATATTCTAAATATAAAGATAAAATTGATGGTAATTATTTATATTATGAAGATGCTTGCATATTCTTGTATTTAAAGAGTCTATTAGTAGGATTTAACACTAACCATGTAATAAAACAAGTTGTAATAGATGAAGCTCAAGACTATAATAAATTACAATATCTAATTATTAAAAAAACATTTAAAACAGCCAATTACACTATACTAGGAGATTCTAATCAAACAATAAACCCTTATTATAAATATGAATCATTAAAAGAATTAACAAATATGTTTGAAGGATCAAAGTATATTACTCTTACTAAGACATATCGTTCTACTGATAAGATAATAGATTATACCAATAAGATATTAGGATTAACTTTATCAGTAGCCATTAGAAATCAAAAATCTAATGATATAATCTTTAGAAACAATGTTAAAAAAGAAGATTTTATTAAAGATATAAATTATTTAAAAGAAATGTCTAAGAGTATAGCTATTATAACTAAAGATGATAAAGAAGCTGAAGAAGTATATAATATGTTAAAAGATGACTTTGATATCATGTTACTTGGAGGTTATGGTCATATAAAAAGAGATTTGGTAATAGTTCCTTCTTATACTGCTAAAGGATTAGAATTTGATTCAGTAATTATTTATAATGATATAGATAATAAGTATACTAAAGAAGATAAATATTTATATTATGTTGCTTGTACTAGAGCACAGCATAACTTAATTATATACAATGGAGAAGAATAAAATATCTTCTCCTTTTATTAACACATAAATAATACTTAACAAGGAAGACCATAAGGCTTCCTTGTTCCTCTTAAGACTACAGGCTTAAGAGGCAATAAAAAAACTAATTCAGAAATGAATTAGTAATAAACAATATTGGTACGGACAAATAGTATATCCGAAACCTAAGTAATCAGTTAATAAATAACTAAACTCTATAAATATAATATCATAAATTTAAGAAAATTCAATAATTTTGGCATTTTTTAACTATAAACTCAAAGAAATTTGCAAAAAATCAACTTTTATGCTATAATAATAAACAATTCAAAGGAGGGATTATATTTATGAATAAATTATTTAAGAAAATTCTTTATAATGCAACAAGACCTTATGCTAAGAAATATCTTACAGGTCATTTAGGAAAAGTTGTTGAAGATAATGAAAAAATAACTTGCTATGTTAAAAGAAGTAAAATAAAAAAGAAAGATTATAATTATACTGTTGCATGCTTTGGTATAGGAGGAAACCATAAAAAGGTTGCAAAAGCATTCAATTTAAATAAACCAATTTGTTATATAATTGATGGCATTGATTTAAAGAAACATAAAGTATATATCTTTGGTTATAACAATTGTGAAGTTATTATTAAAAATTGTAATTTTGGATTAGATTTATGCGTTAATGTTAATGGTAAATGTACATTAGAGAATACAAATATAACAACATTCTCTTATTTATCAATTGGCGCTAATGATTTAGTAATTAAAAATATGGATAGCGACAAAATAAGAATAATCAGTTCTGAATCAAATATCACTTTGGGTGCAGATAATAGAATTGATGTAATAGACTCTAATATCGGTAGTCAAAAGAAAAATATTAATGTTTCATTTATAGCTACAAATGAATTAAATGTTGTTAATTCTAATATTGTTGGTAAAGAAGTAAAATGTAAATCAAGTACTATTAATACTGATAAAAAAAGTTCATTAATTGCGACTGATAAAGTTAATCTACAAATAGATACTTTTGATTCTATAAATATTAATGCTCCAACAATTGTTTTAAATGGAGAAGAAATATCAAATGAAAAGAAATCAGTTGTATTTAAAAAAATAACTGAACCACTTGCACTTAAAAGATTAGAATTAGTAAATCTTTTGAAAAAAGTTAAAACTCAATGTGAAAACATTAATTCAGAGAAAGTTTTAGAATACCAAGAAGAACTAAATGTTCAACCAGTTAGTAAAGTTTTAAAAAAATAATAATATACAAAAGAAAAAGACAATTGCGGATTGTCTTTTTTGCTATTATATAAAATGATGGGTACCCCAGGCGAGATGAATGCTCACATATAAAATATGCTTACTGGCATTGCCAACACATCGTTAATCCTTCACAAGTATCCCATCTACATATATATTATAGCATATTTATGTAAAATATTCATCTTTTTTTTATTTTTTGAATTCTTCAATGTAAACTTGACTAATATATTCAATTGCTAAATCACTATATTTTTTAATATTAGTTTTAGAATACGGGAATAAATAACAATAGTCTTGATTTCCTTTAATACTTTTTCGTTTACATATATCGTGAAATTTATTGGATGTAAATCCATGATTTGGACCTAATGTTAATTCTATAGTTTCACTTATTTTTTTAACTACTTCTTGAGTTGTATAAGGGTACATTATTTCAATATTTTTAGGTACATTTATAAATTTTGCATTTTCTCCACCATCTTTTACAACTGTATATTTTATGTCTGCATCTGATTCTTTCTTCGTAGAAACCAATCTTAATGTTTGAACCAAATTTTCATCTGTATCTAATTCACTTTTTAATTTATCCATAAGCAACAAATTGGCTGGATTAAGTACTAAAGAAGATACATCTTTAGTATCACCAGGATTAACTAAAGCTATATAAGGTGTTACTTTTTCATTTAAGTTATAAATTGGAAAATGCTTTTTGAAAAACTTATTATAATTTGTTAAACTTCTTTGAAATGCTGGCGCTAACATAAAATCAAATTCTGGAAGTATTAAATGTGTTGATTTATTTCTAATACTTCTTATAAATGAAATGTTAGTTTTTGTTTTATCAGTTGTACTAGTAAATATCTTTTCTACACATTCATCTAAACCTATTGTTCTGCTTGAATCATCTTTATAATTTATAACATTTATATCTTTAGCCTTATTAATTAAATATGCTTTAAGTAATAGTTCCCATGCATTACAGATGAAAAAGCAAAATCCTTCAGTCCTATAATTAATAGTAGGCTTATTGATGATTTCGATTGACATTAAATATGCTTCTTCTGATTTATTCAATAAAGCATTAACATATTTATTTAAATCTTCTGTGTTTAACATTTCTATCATCTCCTTTTAATTTTCTATTATATCACTATTACCTAATATTTTATTAATAATTCTTAAATTATCTCTCAAAATCATCTTTTTCTTTACTCAATTTTAAATCTTTAATATTTTCAACATCTAAAAAATTATCTTCATACATATCATTAACAACTTCAATATATTTATCATCTTTATCGTATCAACTATGAAGCTTATTATATAAGAAAGATATTAATTTTTCAAATTTTTCTTTAAAATAGTCTAAGGTGTTTTTTAAATCATTAATTTTAGATTTTAAAAATGATATTTCATTATCTTTTTCTTTAATAGTATTATTTAAGGTATCTACTCTTAGGTTTAAGGCTTTATTACTTTCGGTAAGTATATTAATTTGTTTATCTTTATTTTTTAATTCTTCATTAGCATTAATTAAAGTATTAGATAAGGTTTGGATTTTATCATATTCATCATTGGTATTATTTACTTGTTTGATAAAGTTAATAAAAGAATCTTTATCATCTTTTGATAAAATGTAATTATCTTTATTAAGTTTGGATGCCTTTAATTTATCAATTTTATTTTTAATGTTTTTAGAATCTTGTTTTAGTTCTAAAGATTTTTTATTTGCCTCTTTTAAAGTTTTATTATTTTTTTCAATTTATTTTTTTAATTCAATATAGTTATTCATATCGGATACATGAATATCTTTATTTTTACCTTTTTGTTTTGTTTTTAAAGTAGAATCTAAACTATATACTTAATTAAATTCTTCAATATATGCTTTTCTAATTCTATCTTTTTTGTTATTTAATGATTTTAATTCTTTTTCTAATTGTTCTTTAGGATTATCAATTTTCGCTTTTAATACGGGTAAAAAGAATTCATTAACAACATTATCATATTCTAATATATCTGATAAAAGTTTTTTACTGATTTTTCAATTGTTTCTTCTTTGATGTTATTTTTACAATCTTCACGTCTATAATAGAAATACCATTTATCTGCTTTAATTTTATGAGTGGCACCACCAGCAAGTATTCTTCCACATTTTGGGCATTTTAATTTTTGTAAGAATATATAAGTTTGAGTTCTTATATAGTTCTTTTGATTTTTCTTCTTTTGTGCTTGGCAATTTTCCCATAGTTCTTTTGATACGATAGGTTCAACTACATTTTCATAATAAATTGGTTTATTTAAAGTTTTACCAGATACATAATCGCCTTTATAGATTTCATTAGATAGAATTTTTAAGTAAGTTTTCCCAATCATAAATACTTCTTGATAATCTATCTAAATTTAAAGCAATAGTAGTATTTATTTTCTTATTTTTAGCATCTTCAATTAATCTATCAAATTCAGGTCTATGATTACCAGTTTTAGCACTTATTCCAGCATCAGTATAATAATCATATATCTTATATTCTTTGAACTTACAAAGTGCTTCTAATCGTTCTTTTTGCTCCGGTAAACTAAATTCTTCTTTGGCTTGGTCTTCTGTACTTACTCTCAAATATAAACCACAAATTCTTTCTTCATCTTTCATAAATCTTCAACTCCTTTTCAATTGTTTGGCACTTTAAACCTAAAAAGTGTAGTCAATTTCCAAAAAAAGAGGAGACAATAGTATTTAATAAAGTCTAAATACTACTGACTCCTCAAAAAATTTATTATATAAATTTGTTTTCTTATGTATATATTTTATCATAAATGTTCCTCCATTTCTAGAGATGATACAACCTTTATTGATTTTATATAATATTACTTTTTTAAGATTTGTCAATTTCCTCTATAGAGAATAGTATTTAGATAGTTTTTAAATAATCTTCTAATTCAGATAATTTAATCATATTAGATAGATTCTCTATGAATATTTCATTAGAAAAATTAAATATTAGAAATGCTTTATCTTTGATAATAATTCTATTAGGTTCAATATAAGTTAAATTTGTTCTATCTATCTTTCTTATATTACCATTAATAATTGTCGGTGTAGTTTTTGCAAACTCACATATTAGTTCTAACTTCTTTCTTAACGATTTTTCAATAGGTAATTCTTCTTTAATAATATTTACCATAATACCATCCTTTCCTTCGGATAGCTTTTGTAAAACACAAAAAAACTAATCCATTTCTGAATTAGTAATAAACAATATTGGTACGGACAAATAGTATATCCGAAACCTTAGGAATAGTTGATAAACAACTAATCATTAAAATAATTATAACATAGAAAACTGTTATTGTAACATTTTTTTATCTACTTTATAAAATTATTTATCTTTTTCTATAAAACCATTAGCAACTGTTTTTAAAAATGTATCTTCGATATTATGATACTGAACAATGCTAGTTTCAATATTTTTTAGTCTTTTTTCGATATTTTTAGATGTTCTTTCTATTTTTTCATTAACTTGTTTTAATTCATCAATTTCAGAAATATAAACTAAAAATCTAGAATATTGTTCGAAATCTATTTCAGTATTCTCTTTAAATGTTTTAATACCATTTAATTTTTTGTATTCATAATTAACTTTAAGTTTTTTCAATTCAAACTTATTCAATATATCAGGAACAATAACTCCTAAGCAAACAATCCATTCTTTGCCAGGGAAAATAGTTAAGTTATTTACAGTATTATCATTTAAGTATTTTTTGTCTCTTTCATCTAATTGATTTATAAAATCTTCATCATAATGTATATGTGTTAAAACTAATGGCACCTTTCCAACATTTCTTAATACTACACATGTAAGATTAGATCTTACTAATTCAAATGTAACTTGTAAATATGGTCTATTTTCATTATGCTTATCTTTAAGCAAAATAAAGATAGTTATCCATGAACCAATAAGAGCGACTAAACTTATTATATCTCCCCACGAAAACGAGTTTAGTCTATCTATACTTTTAATTAATTCATCAATTTTACTTTCCATTTAATAATTCCTCCTACATCAAAAAAGAGCATAGTATTTCTTATTAATTAATCTTTACTAGCCCTTATTTATTTCTTTTATAATTATCTTATTATTAGTGATTTTTCACCAACTACTTGTTGTCTATTTTGTCTTAACTTATCAGTTACTACACGAGGCGTATGCGATAGTGCATAATATTTACCATTAATAACTTCATATGTTCTACCAGTTGATTCATTATAAGAATATTCAACAGTAGAATTTTCAACTTCTTTTTTCTTATTTGTTAATAATTCTTTAACATATTCACTAGAAAATCCTAATTCATCTGGAAATGCAATTTTTTCTGATAGGATAAGGTAAGCTAAATTAGATTCAAATACTTCTAACTCATTTTTAGCACTAAATAATCTCTTGCGTTCTTTCTCTAATCTTAATGCAGATTTTTTAATTAAGCTATCAATACCAACAAATTTAGAAACTGATAATAATTGCGCTACAAAATTGTATTTTTTACTTGCAGAATCATATTTTTTTTCAAGATCATGTAATCTTTCTACACTAAAATCATCTATTGATTTATTTAAAAAATAAGCATTAGCAAAGTTTTCATCACCAATTAAATTAGTAAAATGTGTATTTATTCTATTTGTAATTATCATACAAAGACCCCCTTTGAATGCCTTATATGATAGCATATAAGTCCATTTTTGTCAATTTTAACGTTCTAAATCATCTTTTTCTTTATTAAATATATTTGCAATAGTGCTATAAGAATTGCCCTCAAAATATAAATTAAATATTCTTATAACTATATCTTTTGTTAATTGATCTGGAACTAATTTTTTATCTACTCGTTTAAAACCAATAGGACAAACTGCGGGAATATGACCTTGTTTAATTGCTCCTGCCATACCAACTTTAGTTCTTTCACTTGTTCTTTCAATTTCATTTTGTGAAACTGACATCATTATTCTTGTTACCATTTTTCCGTTAGCTGTTGTTGTATTAATATCATCATTAGCACATACTAAATCAAATCCATACTTTTCAGAGATTTTAAGTAAGTTTTCCCAGTCTTATATACTTCTTGATAATCTATCTAGTTTTAAAACAATAACGGTGTTTATTTTACCATTTTTAGCATCATCTATTAATCTATCAAATTCTGGTCTATGATTACCTGTTTTAGCACTTATTCCAGCATCAGTATAGTAATCATATATCTTATAACCTTTAAACTTACAAAGTGCCTCTAATCTTTCTTTTTGTTCTGGTAAACTAAATCCTTCTTTGGCTTGATCTTCGGTAGATACTCTTAAATATAAGCCACATATTCTTTCTTCATCTTTCATTAAATCTCAACTCCTTTTACTAAAAAAGAGGAGACAATAGTATCTAGTAAAGTCTAAATATTACTGAATCCTCATTTAATTCAATATTATATAATTTTATTTTATCTTTGCTTTTTATCATGATGTACCTCCATTTCTAGAGAATACCTCTTTCATTGGCTTTATATAATATACTTAAAACATTGATTTGTCAATTTCCTAATTAGGGAATATCAGTATTTAGATAGTTTTTAGATAATCTTCTAATTCAGATAGTTTTATCTTATTAGATAGATTTTCAATAAATACTTCATTAGAATAATTAAATATTAAGAAAGTTTTGTTTTTTATGATAATTCTATTAGGTTCAATATAAGTTAAATTAGTTCTATCTATTTTTCTGATATTACCATTAATGATTTTAGGTGTAGTTTTTGCAAATTCACATATCAGTTCTAACTTCTTTCTTAATGATTCTTCGATAGGTAATTCTTCTTTAATAATATTTACCATAATACCATCCTTTCTTCTAGGATAGTTTTTAACAACAAAAAACTAATCCGTATCACGAATTAGTTATTTATCAAACTCAAACTATAAAGTTCGAGCAGAATTCCTCTTGGTAGCGAGAGGGGGATTCGAACCCTCGACCCTTCGGGTATGAACCGAATGCTCTAGCCAACTGAGCTATCTCGCCGTAAAACGTAATATAATTATATTACATTTTTTTTTGTTTGACAAGTACTTTTTAATTATTTATATAATTCTTTATTTAAAAGATCCAAATTATTATTCATAATAGTTATATAATTTTCATTAGAATTAGTAATTCCACCATCAATAGTTTCCATAGTATTCAAAGTAACTAAGTCAATGTCATAGTTATTAATAATATTTTTACAAACATCATTAGTTTCATCTTTTGAAGAATATATATATTTAATAGTACCATTATTAACTAACTTTTTAACTTCATTAATAGTACTATCAGTTAAATTATCATTATCTTCAAGAGATATAACTCTTAAATTATATTTTTCCAAAAATTTAAACATATCATCATCTACTACTATTGTTTTATAAGTAGCAAGATTAATATCTTCTTTATAATCAGCATCTAATCTAGATAAATTATATTTTAATTCTTCATATTTATCCTCAATACCAGTACCATCATTATTAGATATCAAATAAGGATTATCAATATATTCAAGTAAACCATCTTTAGTATTCTGTGCCATCATTAAATAGTTATAAGGATTAAGCCATAGTTCAGTAATATCATCTACATAAGTAATACCAAGAGATACATCAATAACTTTTAAGTTTTTATTCTTATTTATCATCTTAACAGCATAATCTCTATCTTTATCCAAACTATTAAATACAAATAAATCAGTCTTAGAATATTCTTCTAGTTTTTTATCAGATAATTCATAATCATTAGTATCTACTCCTGATGGATAAATACTATTTATTGTAGCATTATCACCATACAAACTATCCAGTAAATACTTAATAGGGTAGATAGTAGTATAAATAGTTATATCCTCCATTGAATCTTTAGTTATACTACATCCTGGTGTTATTAATATTATTAAAAGTGCTAAAATTAAAAATTTTTTTATTTTCATTATATTATTTCCTTCTTTCTATTACTATAATAATATTACTATATTTTTATTTTTTTGTAAATAGAGTAGAGATAATTTATTTTTATACACATAATTAAAATAAAAAGTATAATAATACTAAATATAGAATAAAATATTATGTATTTTTCTAAAAAAGTAGATAAAAAGTATTGACTTTAAAAGACATTAATATTATAATTAAATCACTTGCGAGTTTAGGTTTTGTCATGGACAAAACTTAAATTTAAGGAAGAATATGAAACACCAGGATATGTGTAAGAAAGGAGTGAGATTATGCCTACAATTAATCAGTTAACTAAGAAGTCAAGAACTAAGAAAAATAGAAAGAGTAAATCTCCAGTATTATTAGTTGGTAAAAATAGTATTCAAAAGAAACAAACAATCCAAGTATCACCTCAAAAAAGAGGAGTATGTACTAGGGTTGGTACTATTACCCCTAAGAAGCCAAACTCAGCATTAAGAAAATATGCCAGAGTAAGACTTTCTAACGGTATGGAAGTTACTTGCTATATTCCAGGAATTGGCCACAACTTACAAGAACACAGTGTTGTTTTAATAAGAGGTGGAAGAGTTAAAGACCTAATCGGTGTTAGATATCACATCATTAGAGGTACTTTAGATACTGCTGGAGTTCAAAACAGAAAGCAAGGTAGAAGCAAATACGGTGCTAAAAGAGACAAAAAATAAAAATCAATAATATTGAAGGGAGGATATAAAAATTATGAGAAAAAGAAGAGCTACTAAAAGAGATGTTTTAGCAGATCCTATATATAATTCAAAAGTAGTTACTAAATTAGTTAACCATATCATGAAAGATGGTAAAAAAGGTACTGCTCAAAACATTATATATGATGCTTTTGATATAATCAAAGAAAAAACTGGAGAAGATGCTATGGTAGTATTTAACAAGGCTATGGATAACATCAAACCCGCTCTTGAAGTTAAATCAAGAAGAGTTGGTGGAGCTAACTACCAAGTACCAGTAGAAGTTAAGCCAGATAGAGCACAAGCACTAGCATTCAGATGGCTTGCTCAATATGCAAGATTAAGAAATGGTCATTCTATGGCTGAAAATCTTGCTAATGAAATAATTGATGCATCTAACGGAACAGGTGCTTCAGTTAAGAAGAAAGACGATACACACAAGATGGCAGAGGCTAATAAAGCATTTGCTCATTATAGATGGTAAGAAAGGAAAATGAATTATGGCTCGTGAAATAAGCTTAGATCATACTAGAAACATTGGAATCATGGCCCATATTGATGCAGGTAAAACAACTTGTACTGAGAGAATTCTATTCCATACACATAAGATTCATAAGATTGGTGAAACTCATGATGGTGAATCACAAATGGACTGGATGGCTCAAGAACAAGAAAGAGGTATTACAATTACTAGTGCCGCTACTACTGCATTCTGGAAGGGTTATAGGTTTAATATTATAGATACTCCAGGACACGTTGACTTTACTATTGAAGTTCAAAGAAGTTTAAGAGTATTAGATGGTGCTGTTTTACTTATTGATGCTCAAGCTGGTGTAGAACCACAAAGTGAAACAGTATGGAGACAAGCAAATGAATATGGTGTACCTAGAATTATATTTGCTAATAAAATGGATAAAATGGGAGCAGATTTCTATTTTAGTTTAGGTACAATCAAAGATAGATTAGGAGCAAATACTGCTGCTATGGAGCTTCCTATTGGAGCTGAATCTGATTTTAATGGTGTAATTGACTTAGTTACTATGAAAGCATATCACTTTGATGGTAAACAAGAAGAAAATTATACTGAAATCGAGATCCCTGAAGATATGAAGGCTAAAGCAGAAGAATATAGAAATATATTAATTGAAGCTGCTGCTGATTTTGATGAAGATTTAATGATGAAATATCTTGATGGTGAAGAAGTTACTGTAGAAGAACTTAAGAAAGCCATCAGAAAAGGTGTATTAAAAGCAGAATTCTTCCCAGTTATGTGTGGAACTGCTTTAGGTAATATGGGTATTAAGTTATTACTTGATGCGGTGGTAGATTACTTACCAGCTCCTACTGATGTTCCATCAATTGAATGTACTGATATGAAGGGTAATGTTGTATTAAGACATCCATCAGATTCAGAACCATTTACAGCATTAGCATTTAAAATTGCTACTGACCCATTCGTAGGAAGATTAACTTTCTTTAGAGTATATTCAGGTACTTTAAAGAGCGGTTCTTATGTACTTAACTCTACTAAAGATGTTAAGGAAAGAATCGGTAGAATATTATTAATGCATGCTAATCACAGAGAAGAAATTCCAGAAATATATGCTGGTGAAATCGGTGCTGCTGTAGGTCTTAAAAATACTACAACTGCTGATACTTTATGTGATGAAAAGAAACCAGTAATAATGAAAGGTATGGAATTTCCTGAACCAGTTATTACTCAGGCTGTTGAACCAAAAACAAAAGCTGACCAAGAGAAGATGGCAATTGCTCTTCAAAAATTAGCAGAGGAGGATCCAACATTTAGAATGCATACAGATCCAGAAACTGGTCAAACAACTATCTCTGGTATGGGTGAATTACACCTTGATATTATCGTAGATAGAATGAGAAGAGAATTTAATGTTGAAGCTACTGTTGGTGCACCAATGGTTGCTTATAGAGAAACAATTACTCAAATGGGTGAATGTGAAGGTAAACACATTAAACAATCAGGTGGACGTGGACAATATGGACATGTTTGGGTTAGATTTGAACCAAATCCTGAAAAGGGTTATGAATTTGTTGATAACATCGTTGGTGGTGTAGTTCCTAGAGAATACATTTCAGTTATCGATAAAGGACTTCAAGAAGCAATGCAAACTGGTATTTTGGCAGGTTACCCTATGGTAGATGTTAAAGCTACATTATTTGATGGATCATACCACGATGTAGACTCATCAGAAATGGCATTTAAAATAGCTGCTTCACTTGCAGTTAAAGAAATGAGAAACAAATGTAAACCAGTATTACTTGAACCAATAATGAAAGTAGTAGTTACTGCTCCAGATGAATACACTGGTGCTGTAATTGGCGACTTAACTGCAAGACGTGGTAAACCACAAGGCCAAGAAGCTAGAGGAAACGCTATTGCATTTACTGCAATGGTACCACTAGCTGAAATGTTCGGTTATGCAACAAGTTTAAGAAGTTCTACTCAAGGTAGAGGTAACTATGTAATGGAACTAGATCATTACGAAGAAGTTCCAAAATCAATTGCTGATGAAATCATCAAAAAAAATGGTGGAAATTAGTAAAAATACTTGAAAAATAATAATAATATGATAAAATAGAATATGTAAATTAAGAAAGAGAGGAAATTATTATGGCAAAAGCTAAATTTGATCGTTCAAAACCACACGTTAACATTGGTACTATCGGCCACGTTGACCATGGTAAAACAACATTAACAGCTGCTATTACAAAAGTATTAGCTGCTAAAGGTGGAGCTGAATTCATGGATTATGCAAATATCGATAAAGCTCCAGAAGAAAGAGAAAGAGGTATTACAATCAACACTGCACACGTTGAATACCAAACTGAAAAGAGACACTATGCACACGTTGACTGTCCAGGACACGCAGACTATGTTAAAAACATGATTACTGGTGCTGCTCAAATGGATGGAGCAATCCTAGTTATTGCTGCAACTGATGGCCCTATGGCTCAAACAAGAGAGCACATCTTACTTGCTAGACAAGTTGGTGTACCTAGAATGGTTGTATTCTTAAACAAATGTGATATGGTTGATGATGAAGAATTATTAGACCTAGTTGAAATGGAAGTAAGAGAATTACTTACTGAATACGGATTTGATGGAGACAATACTCCAATCATTAGAGGTTCTGCTCTTAAAGCTCTTGAAGGAGATCCTAAGTATGTTAAGGCTATTGAAGACCTTATGGATGCAGTTGATGAATGGATTCCAACTCCTGAAAGAGATAACGACAAACCATTCTTAATGTCAATTGAAGATGTATTCACTATTACTGGTAGAGGAACAGTAGTTACTGGTAGAGTTGAAAGAGGACAATTAAAACTTAATGATACAGTTGAAATTGTTGGATTAAAACCTACTAAATCAACAGTAGTTACTGGTATTGAAATGTTTAGAAAACAACTTGACTATGCAGAAGCTGGAGATAATGCTGGAGTATTATTAAGAGGTATTGATAGAAAAGATGTTGAAAGAGGACAAGTTCTTGCTAAACCTGGAACAGTTCATCCACATAAGAAATTTGAAGCACAAGTATATGTACTTTCTAAAGAAGAAGGTGGAAGACATACTCCATTCTTTACAAACTATAGACCTCAATTCTATTTCAGAACTACAGACGTAACTGGTGTTGTTACACTTCCTGAAGGAACTGAAATGGTTATGCCTGGTGACAATGTTACTATGACAGTTGAATTAATAGCTCCAATCGCAGTTGAAAATGGAACTAAGTTCTCAATCCGTGAGGGTGGACACACTGTTGGTGCTGGTTCAGTAACTAACATTATTGAATAATTAAATTAAAAGGTACTCATTTGAGTATCTTTTTTTGTAATAAATCATTTGCATTAAATACTACTTTATGGTAAAATTACATATAGAGTAGAATAGAGCAGGATTACATGAATCAAAAGAGAATAGTAATAGTTATTTCTATCATTTTATTAGTAATTATAATTTCACTAGGAAATAGTAAAGTTATATCAAACATATGCTTTAAGCAATTATATTGGTAGTACTACTGATACCGGTATTGATGTATACGTTAATGACGATTCCTATGTTTCAATACCTGCGAATAGTTCAAATAGTGTCTATTATATGCTAACAAATACAAACTCAGGTACTGTAAAGTATTGCGCGTAGCCTATGAAACAACTTCAGGAGTTACAGTAAAAGTATTATAGTACCTCAAAAGATTTACCAAGTTGTACAATAGAAGAAAACGAAAGAAAATATATCAGATTACGAATAAAAAATACCAATAGCACATCCAAAACAATAAAACTATCTACAATATTAGGCTATGAAAATAGTAATACAATATTTACAAACCAAATATATGCTTATGAAAGAGGAACAACAGTATATTCAGGAAGAACAACAACATGAGCTGGTAACATAGGTCTAATATATCCATCAGATTATGGTTATGCTGCAGACTTAAGTAGCTGTACACAAAATTTATACAATTATGACAATACATCATGTAAAAATAGTGATTGGATGTATAATGGCGTTATCCAATGGACAATAACACAAAATTCAGCTCGTTCATATGGTACTTGGGGAATAAGTTCAACAAACCATATAAATAGCCTTAGTAATGTATATGCCTCCTACGGCGTTCACCCAGTAGTTTTTCTAGATTCAGATTTAGCCATAGAAGTAGGAGATGGTACTTCAAGTAATCCATATCAATTATCTGAGAATTAATAATTTTAATAACAATAATATTGCATAAAATATATCTTTATGATAAAATTAATTTATAGAATAGAGAGTGATTATATGAGTAAAAAAAGAATGTTAATTGTTACTTCAGTTACCTTATCAGTAGTTACAATTTCACTAGGAATAGTAAAATTATATCAAACTTACGCTTTAAGTAATTATATTGGTACCGTGACTGATACCGGTATTGATGTATATATTAATGACGATTCCTATGCTTCAATACCTGCGAATGGTTCAAGTAATGTCTATTACATGCTTACCAACACTAATCCAGGTACTGTAAAATATGGCGTAGCCTATCAAACAACTTCAGGAGTTACAGTAAAAGTGTATGATACATCAGAAGATCCAGCCACTGGTACAATTGAAGAAAATGATAAGAAATATATCAAACTACATCTAGAAAACAAAAATAGTACAAATAAAACAATAGAACTATCTACAGTACTAGGTTATGAAAATGGTGGCGACTTAGTCGTCCCTAGCGGAGTAACATTAGTTACTGATACATATACTCCGCCTCCAACAGCCGCAGAATATATAACCAAGCTTTATACTACTGCATCAAAGACAACAGTAACAAATAATAGTATTACTTATAACACAGCACCTTCAGTATCACTTATGAATGATAGATTAGGTGGTACTACAACTGATTTAGATGGTGGTAATATAAGATATTATGGAGCAAGTCCAAATAACTATATATACTTTAATTGTTCTGACTATAGTAATCAAACATCTAGTACATGTGAAACATGGCGAATAATAGGTGTGTTTGATGGGAAATTAAAATTAATAAGAGGTAGTCAAATAGGAACATATTCTTGGGACAATAAGGACACCAGTACTGGTGCAGAAAGCAATTTTGGTAAAAATGACTGGACTACAGCAAGATTAATGAAACTTTTAAATCCAAGTGACTATTATACAACAGATTCTAATGATAATAATTTAGGACAGGGTTTATACTATAATAGTGCATCAGGCAAATGTTATAGTGGTCAAAATAATGCTACAGTAGACTGCAATTTTACAAGTACAGGAATAAAAAATGATATCACAAGAAATATGATTGCAGAGACAACATATAATCTAGGAGGTTGGAATAGTAATACAGTATATCCAAATTTAATGTATGAAAAAGAAAGAGGAACAACAGTATATACAGGAAGACCAACAACACCATGGACAGGAAAAATAGCACTAGCATATCCAAGTGATTATGGCTATGCGGCAGATTTAAATCAGTGTAAAGATAAAACACTATACGATTACAATAATAGTACTTGTACCTCAAACAACTGGATGAAAGCAATTATAACAAATAATGGAAGCAATAGTGGATGGTTATTAACCCCTTATTGCAGCACCTCGAGCAATGTGTGGTATGTGTATCCGGTAGGCTATGTGTACTTCAACTACACTGTGTATTCTGCGTTTGGGGCCGTGCCAGTCCTTTCTCTAAGTTCTGAACTGGGAATAGAGTCAGGGGGGGATGGCTCAAGTAGTAATCCGTACAAATTAAGTGCGTAAGCAGTTAATTTGATATAACTTTGATGAAAATACAAAATACTTCTTAAAAAAATAAGAGGTATTTTTTTGATATCATTTTAGTTAATTTGACATATAATTTAATAGGTGATAATCATGACAAAAATAGATAATTTTAAATTATTTGTTAAAAATAATCCTAATCTAATTACATATGTAAAAAATAATACTATGTCATGGCAAAAATTTTATGAATTATATGATTTGTACGGAGAAGACAATAATGTTTGGAATGAATATTTAAATAAAGATACTACTGTTAATACTACAAAAACAGAATCAAAAAAATCAAATAAATTTTCCGATATACTAGACATGGCTAAAAATCTTGACACTAATAAATTACAGGACGGTATAAGTTCGGTTCAAAAAGCGATAGGTTTAATAGGAGATATACTTGTAAAGGATAAGAAGCCTGACGCTAGTACCTATAATCCTAGACCAATTTACCGAAGGTTTGATGATTAATGACAACAGAATTACAATTAAAAATAAGTTCTGATCCAAGATTAGTATCATTTATTAGACAGTATCCTATTTGGTATAAAAGATTAAATAGAAACCCATTATTGTTTAAAGATTTTACTGAGGATATGAAAGATAAATTTAAAATTAGACCTAGTGATAGACTCAATAAAACTTTAGAAAATATAAGTATGATTCAAACTTTTTTAAATGTCTTAAAATAAAAAACTTAAGATTAATTTTTAAATCTTAAGTTTTCATTTGATATATTAAATAACATTCCAATTAATATCATATATGATAGTAGTGAAGAGCCACCATACGAAATAAAAGGAAGAGTAATACCCATTATAGGAAGTAGTCCAATAGTCATACTAATATTATGTATCTGCTGGAAGAGTAGTACGGATATTATTCCTCCAGTAAGTAATTTATCATTATTGTTATAAGATTTACTGCCTAGTTTAACAATACTAATATCAAAGTATACAATAAGCAGTAAAAGACCAATTACACCCGCAAAACCAAAGTTTGAAGCAAACACTGCAAATATAAAGTCAGTTTGCATCTCGGGAAAATATATTGGAGTATGATTAAATCCATGTCCAAATAAACCACTTGAACCAATCGCGGTAAGTCCATTAGTAAGTTGTAGGCCACTAGAATTAGACCAGTTAAGTATTCTATCCATTCTATAAAAGAAACTAGTACCAAATATCTTAATAAATAAGTCTTGCTTCAAAAAATATAGTCCTAAAAACATACCACCAAGTACTACAATAGTACCAATAGTAATAATAAACCATCTACTTCTAAAACCACCTACAAAAAGCATTACAATAGTAATAATAAAATAAATAAGAACAGCACCAGTATCAGGCTCAATAAAAGTTAATATTGAAGGAATACCAACTACAATAAGAACTTTAATTAGGAATTTAAATTCCTCACTAATATCATTACTTCTTCTTCCTTCATTAAAATCATTTATCATTCTTGATAAGGTAATCATCAAAAATACTTTCATAAACTCAGAAGGCTGAAAACTGCCAATATAAGGAATAATAAACCAGCATCTAGCATTATTAATAGGCTTACCTAAAAACAATACCAGTATCAGGAGAATAACTCCTACTATATAAAATGTATATGCATTATTGTAAAGAAACTTATTACCAAATAGCATCATACCATAGGCTATAGCAAATCCTATTAAATACCAAAGACCTTGTTTAATAAACAAATTTTGATAATCACTAGCAAGTAAACTTTTTGTACAATATATAGTAATAATACTAATAATAGCAAATAATATTATTGGTATTAAAATACAATTTTCTACTTTAAATTTTGATTCTTTTTTCATCTAATCAACTCTCTCTTTAATATAATACCACAAAAAAATAAAATAATAAATATATATTAGTATCATATAATAAATTAGAGGTGAATATCATGAAAGAACTACCAAAAATGTATCATAATAACATAGATAAAAACATTAACAATAATAAAAAAATATTTTCTACTATGTATAATAGTGATACAGAAGTAAAAAGTACAAATAACTTTATTAACAATAAAAATAATTATACAGTAGAACAAAAAATATATAATATATTTAATTCTCCTAATTATATTTATAAAATAGATGTTATTATTGTTACAGACAAAGGAAAAGATAAAAAGAGAATAGTAGGAAAAACTAAAACTAATTTAATTACTATGAATAATGAATATATTCCAATTAATATTATTAGAGATATTTATATTGATAACTAGTTATTATTCTAAATATATATCTATGGCTTATATATAATAGATATATAGGTATATTATTTTGAGACTTAATGGCTCAAAATAACATTATGAGACTCCAGGCTCATAATGAAATAACCAAAAGAAGTTATAATACGACTTCTTTTTTATAATAATTTGTGGTATTATTATATTACAGGTGATCATTATGAATAGAGTATTTTTAAAATTAGGACCAATTACTATCTATTGGTATGCATTATTAATAGTATTATCAATTTGTATAGGAATATATTTTTCTACCAAAGAAGCCAAAAAGAATGGCTTGGGAAGAGATTTCTTAATGGATCTAATATTTTACGTAATACCAATAGGTATACTAGGAGCAAGATTATATTATGTAATATTCAATTTCTCAGTATTTAAAGATAATCTATTAGATATATTCAAAATATGGGAAGGTGGTCTAGCCATATATGGAGCAGTAATCTCTGGTATAATATTTGTAGTATATTTTTGTAAAAAAAACAATAAAAACATCTTATTAACTATTGATACAATAATACCATATCTAATATTAGGACAAGCAATTGGTAGATGGGGTAACTTTATAAATAAAGAAGCCCACGGAGCAGTAACCACTCTAGGACACTTAAAAAATTTACATCTCCCAAACTTCATAATAAATGGTATGTATATTAACGGTAACTACTATATACCAACATTCTTATATGAATCATTATGGTGTCTTTTGGGATTTATAGTATTATTAATTATAAGAAAGAAAGATAAATATAAACATAATGGCTTATTAGTAAGTTTCTACTTTATATGGTATGGTATAGGTAGATTATTTATCGAAGGATTAAGAACAGATAGCCTATATTTAGGAATATTCAGAATAAGTCAGATTGTATCAGTTATACTAATATTAATAGGTATAATAGGAATTATCTATATGAGGAGGAAGTTATGGAAAAATACAAAGTAGTAATAGTAGGAGCAGGAATAGCCGGTATGAGTGCCGCAATTAATCTCAAAAGAGCAGGCATAAACCCATTAATAATAGAAAATAACGCTCCAGGAGGAACATTAAATTATATACCAAATATTGAAAATTATCCCGGTTTTGAAAGCATATCAGGCCCAGATCTAGCTATGAATATATATAACCAAGTAAATAATCTAGATATAAAAATAAAATCTGTAAATATCAGTGATATAGATTTAGATAAAAAGATAATCAATAACGATATAGAATTTGAGTATTTAATAATTGCTACAGGTAGAAAGAGTAGAACCCTAGAACTCGATAATGAAAAAAAGTTACTCGGAAGAGGAATAAGTACTTGTGCTTTATGTGATGGAATGTTTTATAAAGAAAAGGATGTTATCGTTGTCGGTGGAGGAAATTCTGCTTTAACAGAAAGTCTATATTTATCCAATATCTGTAAAAAAGTAACCATCATCATAAGAAGAGATAACTTTACTGGAGATAAATATCTAATAGATAGAGTAGGCAATAAAAAGAATATCAAAGTAATAAATAATAGCAATATCATAAGTTATAATACTAAAAAAGATACTCTAGTATCAGTAACACTAGATAACAAAAAGAGGGTTAAAACAAATGGAGTATTCTTAGCCCTAGGTGGAATACCAAACAGCAAACTCTTCAATGTAGAAAAAGAAAATGACTATATCTTAGTAAACAATAAGTATGAAACAAATATCCCTTATGTATATGCCATAGGAGATGTTATAAAAAAAGACTATTACCAACTTACAACCGCCGCTTCAGACGCTGTAATTGCCTCAAATAACATCATAAGAATAAATAAGTAATATACTCATATGTTAAAGTAAGAAAAGACATTCAAGAGATATTTACATTAATAAAAAATAATGATATAATTTATGTATAGTATGAAAGGAGAATGAATATGGAACCAAGTTCAATAATAATCATTATAATAGTAGGAGTAGTATTACTATTAGTCTTCTATGTAATAGGAGTATATAACAAACTAGTTAATGCTAGAAACAAAGTAAAAGATCAATTTGCTCAAATAGACGTACAATTAAAGAGAAGAAGCGATATGATACCAAATCTAGTAGAAACAGTAAAAGGTTATGCTAAGCATGAAGAAAATACCTTCAAGGAAGTAATTGAAGCAAGAAATAAAATGAATACTGCTGGTAACATCAATGAAGAATTAGAAGCATCAAATGCCATTACTGGAGCATTAAATAAACTATTTGCTTTATCAGAAGCATATCCAGAACTTAAGTCAAATGAAAACTTTTTATCTCTTCAAAAAGATTTAAAAGAAACCGAAGACAAACTTAGTTATGCTAGACAATTTTATAATGATTCTGTCTTAATGTATAACAACACAAGAGAAAAATTTCCATCAAATATCGTAGCTAACATATTTGGATTTAAGGAAATTAACTTCTTTAAGGCTTCTGAGAAAGAAAAAGAAGTACCAAATGTTAAATTTTAGGACTAATATAGTCCTTTTTTGATAGGAGAATATATGAAAAAAATAAATTTATTAATACTTGGTATTATACTACTAGTGCCAAGCATTGCAATGGCTAATTCAATCAAAAATATAGATATAGATATCTATGTAGATAGTATAGGTACTGCTCATGTAACAGAAATATGGGATACATACCTAAATGAAGGTACCGAAGGATATAAACCATATTATAATTTAGGTAATAGCGAAATATCCAATTTTAAAGTAAAATTAGATAATAAAGAGTACACATTTAACGATAATTATAACATAAACGCTTCATTTGATAGTAAAAAATATACTAATGGTTTCCATTATATTAGTAATGGTATAGAATTATGTTTCGGCATTAGTAAATATGGAAATAATACTTATCATATATCATATGATATCAGTAATTTTGTAGTTAAGACAAGTGATGACTATCAAATGATATACTGGACATTATTTCCATATGATTATAATCCAAGTCCAAGTAATATAAACATCAAAATACATAGCGATTTTAAGTATGAAGATACTCTAGATGTATGGGGCTATGGTAAATATGGCGCACCATGCTACGTATATGACGGAGTAATAGAAATGACTTCTGATGGAAGTATTTCCAGTAGTGAATACATGACTATCTTAGTAAAGTTTCCCAAAGACACATTTAATTTAGACATCACTTTAGATAAGACATTTGATGAATTTTTAAATATGGCAAATGAAGGAGCTACTAATTATTCAGGCAATCACAACGATTATGATAATTATAATGCCACAAGTATAATAGATAAAATATTTATGGGATTCACTATGATTATATCATTTGCATTTCCAGTTACAATTATGGTAATTGCTATAATAGTTGCTAAAAAAAATGGTTATGGTTATATAAATAATAAAACAATCAGCAAAAAAGATACACCATTCTTTAGAGAAATACCATGTAATAAAGATATATATTATGCCAATACTTTGACTAATCTAAATAAAAATTTGTATTCTGCATATAAAGAAACAAACATATTCGGAGCAATAATATTAAAATGGGTAAAAGAAGGCAAAATAAGATTTACCACGACTACAAAAGGAGGATTCAATAAAGAGACTAGCAGTATTGATTTAACTCTAAATCCTACTTTTGATAATGAACTTGAAAAAGAGTTATTTGATATAATGCATGAAGCAAGCAAAGACGGTATATTAGAAACTAAAGAATTAGAAAAATGGTGTAGAAATCACTACAGCAAGTTCTTTGGACTATTTACAAGAATAAATAATGTCCAATTAGAAAAATTAAAAATTAATAATCATATATATGAAAGAACCAATAAAGAAGAATGTAAATGTAAAAATGTAATGGATGATACTATATATGAAGATAGTAAAGAATTATATGGTCTAAAACTATATTTAAACGAGTTTTCTAGTATCAATACCAAGGAGGTAATGGAAGTACATCTATGGGATGAATACCTGATGTTTGCCTATATATTTGGTATTGCTGATAAGGTTACTAAACAACTTAAAAATTTATATCCCGAAGTAATTAAAGACTACAATATCGATTTTGACACCCTTTTATATATAAACTATATCAGTACAAGAAGTGTTAATGCTGCGAGTAATGCAAGGTCAAGAGCAGAATCATACTCTTCTGGTGGGGGTGGCTTTTCTTCCGGTGGCGGAGGAGGAGGATCCTTCGGAGGAGGAGGTGGCGGAGGTGGTTTCCGCTGATGAATATATCTACAATGACAAGAAATATAATATCGAAATAGTAAGAAAGAATAATAAAAATACTTACTTAAGAGTAAGAGATAATAAAATCATAGTAAGCACTAATTACTTCACCACAAAGAAACAAATAATTAAGTTAATTGAAGATAATACAGCCTTTATAAATAAAGCTTTAGATAAAAGTATTAAGAAAAAAGAAGATGACCATTTTAAACTATTTGGTAAAAGTTATGATATAATATATGGCCCATTTAATACAGAAATAAATAATGATAAAATATATACTAAAGACGAAAAAGCATTTAATAAATATTTTACTAAATATATAAAAAATATATATAGCGAAAGACTAGATTATTGGTATAACATTTTCGAAGAAAATATACCATATCCCAACTTAAAAATCAGAAAAATGACCAGTAGATGGGGAGTATGCAATATAAAAAATCATAATGTTACTTTAAATCTAGAACTATCAAAGTATGATATTAGTGCCTTAGATTATGTTATAGTTCATGAACTTTCCCACTTTATCCATCACAATCACTCTAAAGACTTTTGGCTCCTAGTAGGAAAGTATTATCCCAATTACAAAGACATAAGAAAAATGTTAAGAAATTAAGAATATAAAATTAATATATTCTTTTTTTATGTCCTGCTTAAGAATAATAATTAATACTAAATTGCTATTAACATGCCGTTAATTTTAGATACATATTTTAGAAATTTTGGTAATAAACTAATAATTTTAAAAAAAATTTCAAAAAGATGGCAAAATCAAGTATAAATTCTTGTATATAAGTATGAAAGGATTAAAAAGGAACGAAAGGAGCATAAGAGTATGAGTTAAAACAATGAGAATGTTTAATGTAAAAAATAAAGAATGGAGGCGATAGATATCTATAAAGGATTCAAATTCAGATTATACCCAAACAACACGCAAAGTAAAAAAATAAATAAAAATTTTGGATACAATAGATTCGTATACAATTACTATCTTACCAAGATAATAAAAGAAGGATACAAAAGTACAAGCTATTATATTAAAGACTATACCACTAGATTAAAGTATGAATATCAGTTTCTTTGGGAAGCAGATCCTATGCTTATTAAAAAAATAATATTTAAACTAGAAGATAATTATAAAAAATATATTAATGGTAATTCAGGATATCTTAAGTATAAAAGTAAATATAATAAAAATAGTTATACAATTAATATTATTCACAGTAATAAAACTATAGATTATAAAAATATAAAACTAGATTTAGAAAATAAACTAATTAAGTTGCCAAACTTAGGAAATTTAGAAATAAGAGGTTATAGGAATCTCAAACAAATAGATGGTCGAATAATTAATTACACAATATCGAGAGAAAAGAATGGCAAATACTATATAGCAGTACTATATGAACTATCTGACATTCAAAAAGTTACTCCTGAAACAATTGTGGGATTAGATTTAGGTATAAAAAAATTAATAACACTCTCAAGTGCTAAAACCTATGAGAACAATAGATATATAACTAAATATGAAGAAAAAATCAAGAGAGAACAGAAAAATTTATCAAGAAAGCAAAAAGGAAGTAAGAACTATTATAAAAATATAAAAAAACTAAATGGTCTTTATATAAAGTTATCCAATAATAGAAGATATTATAATCATAAAATAACTAAAGAAATAACAGAAAATTATGACATTATAAGTACAGAGTCATTAACTATAAGTAAGATGATTATGGATAAAGAGCATCATCTTTCTAAAGCCATAAGTGACGCCACATTCAATGAAATATTAGAGCAATTAGAGTATAAAGCTAAAGAAAGAGGAAAATATTTTTATAAAATAAGTCCTTACTATCCATCTAGTCAAATATGTAGTGTTTGCAACAATATAGATAAAAAATATAAAAATTTAGATGAAAGAATGTATGAGTGTAATCGCTGCTATAGTAAACTAGATAGAGACTTTAATGCCAGTGTAAACATAATGTTTGAAGGTTTAAAGCTACATATAATGGCACCAATGAAAAATCTTAGTACTAGGTAAACGCACTATTTCTTTAAACTAAATACAAAGTACGGTAGGCAATATCGGAATTTATGTCTGTAACTATAGTTAAAACAACTATAAAAGAGCAGAAATATATCACCTCATGGTGATAATAAATATTTTTCTTGTTTACGACAAAGATACTGCAAAAAAAGTCGATGTTATATTTTAGCTAGTTTTGTCGAATTAGTATAAATAAAAATATTTATGTGCTAAATTATAAGAGAGGTGAATAGCATTGCTAAGGACGCGAATGGAATTTAGACGGGGGATTCTATTTATTAGATTAAAAGGGGATCTAAACAAAAATACCATAAAGGGAGTGATAGATGAAGATTTCAAATATGTTGTATTAAACCTAGATAATATGTACTCAATAGATAGCTATAGTATAAAATACATAAATAAAATACGCAAAAACATTGAATATGAAGATGGAAAATTAGTAATTTGCGATAAATATAACACTACCAGTAGACTTCTAAAGGACATTCCTAAAATAAGTAATGAATATGATGCATTTAAATTATTTGAAAGGATGATATAGATGAACAAATATGAAGAAGTAATAACCTCTACCAGTGGAATGATATATATGATAATAAACAGATATTTCAAAGGCTATGACAAAGAAGACCTATATCAAGTCGGTGTAATTGGTGTAATAAAAGCATATAACAATTACAAAAAAGATCATAACACAAAATTTTCAACTTATGCTTATACATATATCTACGGAGAAATATATACATATATAAATAATCAACGAGGAATAAAACTGGCTAGAGAAAATTATTCTTTATATAAAAAAATAACCGAAGCACAAAATGTATTAAGGCAAAAACTTATGAAAGAACCATCAACATATGAGCTATCTTCATTCCTAGAACTAGATTATAGATTAGTAGAAAATATAATCGCTAGTATGCAAAATATTGACAGTTTAGAAAGAGCCATAACGAATAACGATAAAGACGTATTATTATCTGACATGGTTAGAGATAATAAGGATTATTATAACATAGACCTTCTAATGTTAAATGAAGAAATAAACAGTCTTCCGGAGCCTTGGAAAGAGGTAATAAAACTAAGGTATTATGAGGACAAAACGCAAAATGAAGTAGCTCAAATTTTAGGCATGAATCAAGTTGAAATCTCCAGAGGAGAATCCAAAGTATTAAAAAAAATAAGAAATAATTACCAAAATGTAATTTAAACGAGCAATAAATCTTCAAAATGTAACCAAATAGTTTACATAAAAAATACATATTTTATGAGAAAATTAAATTAAGGTGATGTCTTATGAAGAAAAAAGATAAGCATATAGATGTTTATGAGCTTATTGCAAAAAACATTAAATATTATCGCAAGAGTAGAAACATGACACAAGCAGAACTAGCAGAAAAAACTGAATATTCTCACGAATTCATAAGAAGAATAGAAGCCCCAAACAGTAAGAAAAATTTTTCGATAGATGCAGTTAGTAATATAGCAAATGCCCTCGATATTGATATAGAATTATTATTTGAAAAAAGAGAAGACAATGAAGAAAAATAGTCAAAAAATGACTATTTTTTTCTTATATATATTTAATAAATTAATAAAATATAGTATAATTATGAAGTAGGTGATTAGATGTATAAAAGTCAAGAAGAATTATTTAGCCTATTAAGCGGTGCTTTTAATGTTAAATTAAGATTAATAAATAAAGAATATAATTACATAAAAAAAATAGACATATGGAACTATTTAAAAATAAACAAATGGTGCAAAGCCAAAAATCTAACACTATCAGAAATGGTCAATGACATTATCGAGATAGATATAACCAAAGTAGATTTATTTTTAAAAGACCATCTAAAAAGAGAAAATAAAAATATAGTAGATTAGAAGGTGAAACTATGAGTGTTAAAACAATAAACATAACAATAGATGAATTAATTGAAAAGTTCAAAAAATACAATAACAACGAAAAAGATATAGAACTAATAAGAAGAGCATACGACTATGCTGAAAAAAAACATTTTGGTCAAAAAAGAATATCCGGTGATGATTACATACTACATCCCTTAAATGTTGCTTTAATACTAACAGAAATATCCGCTGACGCCCCATGCATGGCTGCAGCCTTACTTCATGACACAATTGAAGACTCAGATGCCACCAAAGAAGAAATAGAAAAACTATTCGGCAGCGAAGTTGCCCTTCTAGTAGATGGCGTAACAAAACTAAACAAAATAAACTTCACATCCGATTCCGAAGCCTCAGCAGCATATCAAAGAAAAATCCTCGTAGGCCTATCCGAAGATGTAAGAGTAATAATAATCAAACTAGCAGATAGACTACACAACATGCGTACCCTTGATGTCATGTCTGAAGAAAAGCAAAAGAAAAAAGCCAAAGAAACCCTTGAAATACTAACCCCCGTAGCCCATAGACTTGGTATCTATAAAATCAAGAGCGAGCTAGAAGACCTCTCATTACGATACCTAAAACCAGATGCCTATTTTGACATTGTAGAAAAACTAAATCAAAAGAAAGTCGAACGAGATGCCGCGGTTAGCAAAATGATGGACGAAGTGTCCAGCCTTTTAAAAGAACACAACATTCCCCACGAAATAAAGGGCCGTAGTAAAAGCATTTATAGCATATACAACAAATTAGCCAAAGGAAAACCATTCAGTGACATATATGACATCTTAGCACTTAGGGTATTCGTGGACACCGAGCAGGAATGCTACATAGCCCTAGGTTTAATACATTCAAAATACAAACCAGTTCCCAAGAGATTCAAAGACTACATCGCCATGCCCAAAACCAACCTATACCAATCATTACACACAACAGTATTTGGCATAGATGGTGAACTGTTTGAAATACAAATTAGAACCTATGAGATGGATAAAATAGCAGAATACGGTATTGCCTCCCATTGGTCATACAAAGAGCACAAAGACGGAGCAACTGCTTCAAAAGATATCATGGAACAGAAACTTCAAATATTCAGAAACATCATCGAACTAAATGAAGACTCATCAACTCCTGAAGAATTTGTATCATCAGTAAAGAAAGACATTCTATCAAGTGATGTAATTTATGTCTACACACCAAAAGGTGATGTAATCGAACTACCAGAAGGCAGCACTCCAGTAGATTTTGCCTATAAAGTTCATAGTGAAGTAGGGGATCGCATGATAGGAGCCATTGTCAATGATAACATAGTCCCCCTAGACTACAAATTAAATACCGGCGACATCATTAAAATAAATACCAACAAAGCAAGTACACCAAGTAAAGACTGGCTATCATTTGTTGTTACAACCGGAGCAAAAAACAAAATCAGAGCCTACTTCAGTAGACTAGAAAAAGATGAAAATATCGAAAAAGGCAGTGACGCACTAGAAAAAGAATTACGGAAAAATAATCTATCAATAAACGAATTTTTAACCAACAAAAACATCGACATCATCCTAGACGAACTAAAACTAAAAGATATCGATGACCTATATGTCAACATAGCCCTAGGTAAATACACTCCAAATCAAATAATAAAAATAGTTAACAAACCCGAAGAAGAAAAAGTAGACATCGCCGCTAAAATTAACGAAACAAACTATAGCAAAACAAGTTTTTCCAATAACGATGTCCTAGTAGAAGGTATGAATGAAATAAAAGCCAGCCTAAGTTCCTGTTGCAAGCCAATTCCAGGAGACAACATCATAGGATACATCACTAGAGGATCAGGTATAACAGTTCATCGTAGTACCTGCAGAAACATCATTGACATTGACGAAAGACTAATCAATGTCAAATGGAATGATAATGTTACCAAAAAGTATCCTTCAGATATTCTAGTATACACAAACACCTTTGACAATCTACTAGATATAATCACAAAAGCCTCTTCCAGTGGTATCATCATAGATAGCATCTCCACAATTAACAAGAGTGATTACAAAGTCTACAATATGACAGTTCTAGTAGAAAACAAAGATAAACTAGAAAAATTCATCAACGATTTATTAAACCTAAATTTCGTTCAAAAAGTAGAAAGAAGTGTTAATTAATGAAAGTATTAGTACAAAGAGTAACATCTGCAAATGTCAAAGTAAACAGCAAAGTAGTAGGAGAAATAAACAGGGGACTACTCTTATTCGTAGGTTTCACTCAAAGTGATACCACAAAAGAAATAGACTACATGGTAGATAAAGTGATAAATCTTCGTATATTTGATGATGAGAATGGTGTGATGAACAAAAGCTTACTTGACACTGAGGGTAGCATCCTATCAGTTAGTCAGTTCACTCTATATGCCGATAGTTCCAAAGGCCGCAGGCCATCATACATAAATGCCCTAAATGGAGACGAAGCCATAGTTCTATACGATGACTTCAATAAAAAGTTAAAAGAAAAAAACGTCAAGGTAGAGACCGGTATCTTTGGCGCTTATATGCAAGTAGAACTAATAAATGATGGTCCAATTACCATAATGCTAGAGAAGTAGAGTTATCTACTTTTTTCTTTTATTCCTCTCGTGCCTATAGTCACTCAAGGTTTTCTAATGCCTAAGGTCATTAGAAAAAAAGTTTAGAGCCTGTAGTCTCTAAACTTAAGTATTGTTTATTTAGTTCTTTTTAAAGTATATGCATTTTTAGAAATTTTTTCTAGCTCTTCATATTCTGGTAACTGTAGTCCCCAACTTGATAAATAATTAGTATAATCATTGCACTCATTAATTTGTTTAATAAATCTCTTAGCTTCTCTTAATGCCTTTTTGTCATTTTTATTTTCTAAATGAATTGAAACATCTTTAATAACATCAAACCAGCCTCTGACATGTCCTTTAATCATAAATTCTTTTGCTAATAAATAAGTTATAACATAACTATAATTTTTAAAATATATATTTTTTGTTTCTAAAGTGTCTACAGTCATATGATATTTAGATTTACCAATATAAAATTCATCTATACTTTGAGAAGCCTCTTCAGTTTGCTTTTCTATTTCACCATCAGTGAATATTATTGTTTTAATACGTTCATCCTCTATAGGTTTAGCATCCTTATCTACTTTACCAGTACTTGGATCAGGCCAAGCAGGGAAATGGTATGTTACCCTTGTTACTTTTAATGGTTCATTTTCTTTTAATTCTCTAATTTTCATAATCTTCCTCCTATAACAATTTAATATTGTAGCAGATTTACACTTTTTTGTAAACCATAATTATTATTAAAATTATAAAATAGCTAGCCTGTATTATTGTCATAATATAAAAAATATTGTATAATCAACTAGGAGGCTAACATGATAAAGGTAGAAAACATATCAAAAAAATTTATTAAAGAAATACAAAATAAAGAAAAAATAGAGTTCTATGCAGATAAAGACATTACTTTTGAAGCAAAAGATGGAGAGATACTAGGTATCCTTGGCCCTAATGGAGCAGGAAAAACAACATTGCTTAGAATGATATCCGGTATTATGACTCCTTCCAGTGGTACCATCACCATTGATAACTTAAACTATAAAGATAATGAATTAGAAATCAAGAAAAGAATATCTTTTTTAACAGGAAATACCAAATTATATAAAGATCTATCAGCTTATGAATTACTTACTATGTGTGGTGAATACTATGGTTTAAGTACAAAAGAAATAAATAATAGAATAAAAGACTTAACAGATAGATTTAAAATGAAAGATTTTTTATATCAAAGAATAAGTTCACTATCTACTGGGCAAACTCAAAGAGTATCAATAGCTAGATGTTTAGTACATAACCCTAAATACTATATTTTAGATGAACCCACTAGTGGGTTAGACATCATATCTAGTAAAGTAATACTAGATACCATCAAAGAAGAAAGAAATAAAGGAAACTGTATCTTATATTCAACCCATTATATGGAAGAAGCAGATACTATATGTGACCAAATAATATTTATAAATAAAGGTAAAATAATTGCTACGGGTACTCCAAGTGAAATAAAAAAGAAAACAAATACCAATAATTTAAGAGATGCCTTTTTTGCATTAGCGGGTGATAGTGATGAATAATATAAAAATAACCATAAAAAAAGAATTAAGATCGGTAATAAGAGATAAAAAATCATTACTTATGATGGCACTAACTCCATTATTTATTCCAATATTTGTAATATTAATGTCTTATATGTATGAAACACTAACTAGTGATAATAAAGAAACAAAATATCAAGTAGGAGTAAATTATAATTTAAGTACTACCGAAAAAGAATTATTAAGTCCTGATATAGAAGTAACTAAATATAATAGTCAAAAAGACATGGAGGAAGCCTATAAAAAAGATAACATTATAGCCTATATCACTAAAGAAAATAATAACTATAATATATATGCTAATAGTAAAACAGAAGATGGTAGTATAGTTCTAATGTACATAACAAATTATTTAGATAGTTATAATAATTATCTAGGGCAAAATTACTTATTAGAAAATAACATTGATATAAGTAAAGTATATAATAACATTAACTATACTACTAATGAATTAAAAGGAGAATCAATGTTTGCTAGTGAAGTAGTTTTAATGGCTATAACTTTCACAATAATGGCTATAACACTATCAAGTATCTATGCTTCAACCGATAGTACCGCTGGTGAAAAAGAGCGTGGTACTCTAGAGACCATTCTTACATTTCCAATAGCAAGAAAAGAATTAATATTAGGCAAATACTTCTCAATATGCATATCTGGTATTATCACCATGTCAATAGGAGTAATCTTATCTATAACATCATTATTCTTTGTAAAAAATAACTTTACTATCTATGATAATGTCATATTTAATATGACTCCTATCACAATAGTTTTAACTATCATCATATTACTATTTTATACACTATTCATATCAGGTCTATGTATAGCAATAGCAAGTTTTACTAAGGCTTTCAAAGAAGCACAAAGTGCTCTTACTCCAATAAGTTTAATTACTTGTGTACCAATGTTTTTAAGTATGTTAAATATTAATTTAAATGGCATATTAAATTTTATTCCAATAGTAAATCATACCATAGTAATAAATGATATTTTAACTGGTACAATAAACACTAATAACATATTAATAACCATAATATCATCAACTATTTACATAATAATATTAATATCATTAATAAGTAAAATATATAAGAGTGAAAAAATCTTATTTAATTAAAGTATTATGCAAAAAGAGTTCCTTCACTGTGTCCAATGCAAAATCCCTAGACTAACGTCCAAAACGTTCAGTGATACAAACTCTTTTCACAAAGTAATATATTACAAAATTAGTAAAAAGTCAATTACACTATTTAAATTACCCAATTAGTCCATAAAAAAATAACAAAATATAATTGACAACACCACAGATAAATTATATAATAAATATAGATTTTCTATTACTATGAGTGACAAATAGTATATAAAAAGATAGAAACGGTTGGTCCCGATAAAAACCAAATAAAAGAGCACATTAGTGAAGTAGGGTGGCACCGCGGATATATATTCGTCCCTATAGATTATTAATGTGTTTTTATATTATTAGAAGGGAAGGATAAATATGAAAAACAAATACAGAACAATCTATTGCGGTGAAGTAACTACTGCAAATATTGGTGAGGAAATAAGAGTGGCAGGCTGGCTTGAACAAAAGAGAAATCTAGGTAGTCTAGTATTCATGACATTAAGAGATGAAACAGGTGTAATACAGCTAATTAGTGAAGATATCGAAAGTTTTAAAGATATAACTAGAGAAAGTACTATGACTGTAACAGGAACAGTAAGACATAGAGCGGAAGGTATGACTAATCCAAATATGAAAACAGGTGAAGTAGAAGTACTAGTATCAGCTTTTGAAGTACTAGGAGAAGCTCTAAATGTCTTACCATTTGAGATTAACAGAAGTACTGATGCTTTTGAAGATACCAGACTAAAATACAGATACCTAGACTTAAGAAATCCAAAAGTACATGATAGAATATTATTTAGAACAGAAGTATTAGATTACATGAGAAAAATAATGAAAGAGATGAAGTTTACTGAAATACAAACTCCAATCATTACAGCTTCATCACCAGAAGGAGCAAGAGACTTCATAGTACCATCAAGAAAGTATAAAGGAAAATTCTATGCACTTCCACAAGCACCACAAATATTTAAACAATTACTTATGTGCTCAGGATTTAATAGATACTTTCAAATAGCCCCATGTTTTAGAGATGAAGATCCAAGAAGCGATAGATTATATGGAGAGTTCTATCAATTAGACTTAGAAATGTCTTTTGCTACTGATGAAGATGTCTACGAAGTAGGAGAAAAAATCTTTTATGATATATTCACTCACTTTAGTGATAAAGAAGTATCTCCAAGACCATTCAAAAGAATACCATATAGAGAAGCAATGTTAAAATACGGTTCAGACAAACCTGACCTAAGAAATCCACTAATAATTGAAGATATTACTGATATCTTATCTAAGAGTACTTTTGAACCATTTAAAACATCACATATTAGAGGTATAACAGTAACTAATATAGATAAATCAAATTCATGGTACAAATCTATGGAAGAATATATGAAGAGTGTAGGAGCAGTAGGCCTATCATACATTAAAGTAAATGAAGATATGACCTTTAAGTCTTCAATTGATAAATTCCTAGATGATAGTCTAAGAAAAGAACTAATAGATAAATGTCATCTAGTTCCAGGTAGTACTTTATTCGTACTAGCGGATTCTAAAAATAAAATAAATAAATTAGCAGGTCTTCTTAGAATAAAACTAGGAAGTGAACTAGATCTAATTGATAAGAATAAATATGAATTCTGCATAGTAAACGATTTCCCTATGTATGAATATAATGAAGAAGATGGTAAGTTTGACTTTGGTCATAATCCATTTAGTATGCCTCAAGGAGGACTAGAGGCTTTAAAAGAAGATAATCTAGAAAATGTTCTTGCATATCAATATGACTTTGTATGTAATGGTTATGAGATGGCTTCAGGAGCCGTTAGAAACCACGATATTAAGATAATGAAGAGAGCCTTTGAACTAGCAGGGTATACAGAAGAAGATGTTGAAACAAAATTCAGAAGCTTATATACAGCTTTCCAATATGGTGCCCCTCCTCATGCAGGAATGGCTCCTGGTATCGATAGAATACTAATGCTACTTAAGGATGAAGAAAACATAAGAGAAATGGTCGCTTTCCCACTAGGAGCAAATGGCGCTGATGCTATGATGGGCTGTCCTGGTGAAGTATTTGAAAAACAACTTAGAGAAACACATATCAAGGTAAGAGATTAATTAATAGGGGGCAAAGTTATGAATAAAGATTATGCAATAATATTTCAAAAATTTGAACATGAAGAAGTGGAATATTATTTACCAATAGATGTAACAGAGGGTATATACTTAGAAAAAAATAATACATTTACTGCCCATAATATTACTCTAAAACATATAATAGCAGGAGAAGACTATGGCTATTGTAATAGAGAAAATATAACAGCATTAATAAATAAACATAAATATATGCCTATGTTTATAGCTAAAAAAATAATATTAAATGAATTAAGAAAAGGTACTTATATTAGAATCAAACATGAAAGTGACCCTCCATTTATTAGATATATAAAAAAAGACGAAAATAAGGTGTTAATGGAAGATGACATTACAAATTACTATATAAGATATTTTTCTGAAATTATTACATATGAAAATAACAAAAAAGATGTACCACAAAATATAGAAATAGACATAAATAAAATATATAGTGAAATAAAAAAGAAAATTCCAAATCAAGATAATCATATCAAAGAAATACTATCTATTATCTGGAGAGACTTCAACAACTATCAAAATACCAAATCAAGAAGTATACTAATTAATGGTGAAAAAAGTTCTCCTAAAAAAGAAATATTTAATATAATTGAAGACAATATAAATATTCCAGTACTAAATACAAGTGCTATAAATAAATATAAAAATAATGTAACATTAAATACAGTTAATGATATCTTAATTAGTCTCTTAAAGAAATGTAATTATGATATAAAGAAAGCTGAGACAAGTATTATTGTAATGGATGATATAGATACAATAACAATATTAGATCAAAACGATGCTAGATTATTTGGTGAATATCAAACAGATCTAATTAGATTAATTAATGGTCTACCATTTACTATAGAAATAGATGGTGATAGTTACACAATAGATACTAGTAAAATGCTTGTAGTTCTAATGGGAGATTTCATGAAATATGAAGAAGAAATACCTACAATTAAAGGCTTTTCTAATACTTCAAATAATCAAAGTAAGCAAATGACAAAAATTGATTATCTTAATGAAGGTCTACTAGAAGATTTAGTTATATCTATTCAGAATATTATTGAATTAGATAAGCCTACTACTAAAGAATATATTGCAAATATAAATAAAGATGAAGATAATTCTTTAAATATTTCTAAGAAATTTCTAGAAAGTTTAAATATTAGGTTAACTGTAGAAGAAACTGCTATTAAGAGAATATCTGAAGTTATAGAGAAGAATGGTTATGCTGAAGGTCAAATTAATGAAATAATAGATAAGGCTTTAGCATTAGCGGCTTTTGAAATTGCTACTAATCCAAATACTTACGAAGAACTTATTATTAGTGAAGATACTATTAGTGATAATAGTAAATATAAATTAATTAAGAGAAAGAAATAATTTCTCTTTTTCTTTATATCCCCTTAAGCCTGTAGTCTTAAGGGGTATAAGTGAGCCTAAGGTCTCACTTATGAAAATATTTATTATCATCTTTATCTCAGTATTAAATATTTTGCTTATATATAATAGTTATAGTATAATGTACAATTATTGTCAAATAATAATATATCTATTGAATATAAAATATACCTATGATATAATTAAGATACCTAGAGGATACGACATCTTTAGTATAAAACCGACTAAAGATATTAAACGGGGAGCTAATATAGTTTATGTGTTGAATACCTATCATTGATAGGGATCCTAATTAGACTATTGTGCTGACCCACCTGTGACTTACGCCGCGGGTTTTATCTTACAGAGTCGGTCCATCTGGGTCTTTTTTTTATTCTTAAATTATGATATACTAATATACGTGAGGTGTAATAATATGAAGGAAATAAAAAATAAAACAATATATACTCCTGATAATGTAAAAAAATTTCTTGAAGTATATTATTTTGAAAAAGTAAAAGTACCAAGATTAATAATAAATATTTTAATACTATTAGTAATTATCTATTTCTTCACCAAAGATAATAGAGTATTACTAGATTATACAACATTTATATTTTGTTTATTTGGGGTTATAGAACTAAATACCACTATGTTACCAAAATTAAATTATCATAAATTAGAAAAAGCTAAAGATAGTGTCTTAAATACCAAGATAGAATATCTATTTAAAAAGAATAACTTCAAACTAAGCTCTAATAAAGATGAATATATAGACTATAGTTCATTATATAAAGTATTAGAAACAAAAGAAGCATATTATTTATACATAAATAAATCTAGAGCATTAATCGTAGATAAAAAAGATATGTCAGATAGTGATATTACTAATCTTACTAATACTTTAAAAGAAAAAGTACCAAGATATAAGGAAAAATAATATGTTTGAAAGAGAAATAAATCTAATTGGTGAAGATAATTATCTTAAACTAAAAAATAGTAATATCTTAGTAATAGGAGTAGGTGGAGTAGGTGGTTATGCTGTCGAGACACTAATAAGAAGTGGTATAGAAAACATTACACTAGTAGATTATGATAATATTGATATATCAAATATCAATAGACAAGTAATAGCCCTATCTTCAAATATTGGTAATAGTAAGGTAGAAGAATTTAAAAAAAGAATACTAAGTATAAATAGTAATGTCAAAGTAAAAATAATTAAAGAAAAAATAAATGAAGATAATATAGATTTATTATTTGAAGAAGATTATGACTACATAATAGATGCTTGTGATACCATGATAGTAAAGAAATTATTAATAAAGATGTGTCATAAGAAACATATAAATCTAATAACTGTCTGTGGTATGGGTAAGAAATTAGATCCCACTAAAGTAAAAATAAGTGATATTAGAGATACAAATTATGATCCACTAGCTAAAGCCTTAAGAAAATATGTCAAAGACGAAAAATTTAGAGATAAAGTAATATGTATATCAAGTACCGAAGAACCTATAAAAACAAATAAAACCATGGTTACATCAATGATGATGGTACCAAGTACTGCTGGTATATATGCAGCATCTTATGTAATAAATAGTATTATAAAAGAGAATAAATAATATTTTTATTCTCTTTTTACATAGTATCTAGTTTATCCATAATATCTTTTAATATTTTTTCGTTCTTATTCTCTTTAGGATGATAATATTTCTTACCAAGTAATACATCAGGTAAATACTGCTGCCTTACATAATCATTTTTATAAAGATGCGGATATTTATAATCATTAGAAGGATTTCTTAAATGTTTAGGAACATCACCAACATTACCGCTTCTAACATCATTTAAAGCTTCATCAATCGCATTATCGACAATTTCCCATACTAGATGATGCAGACCCTTTGAATCGGTAGATCCAATATACATTCCTGGACGCTTTCTTACGGCATCCAAACCTTCTAAAATAACGATACTACTTTCATCATATTGTTGTTTTGGCATACTATCCCTACTTTCCAACGTAATCTTTATTATATCAACAAATCAAAAAAAGTGCACATAAATTCCTGTTAAAACACTTTGAATATACACTATTCATGTCCAATTAAAATGGTGTTAAATTTTAGTTCACATTTAACAAGTTCAATAATTCCAACTTAATTTAAATCTGAACTCATTTAATCGTATACATTCTTCAAAACACTTGATTGTACCCAAATTCATTATAAAGGGTTTTAATGTCCACTTTTTTTAAGCCCAATGTCCACTTTTTGAGTTCCAATATACACTTTTAAATCTACATTTTAAATCCGCATTATTTATGTCAAATTATTAATTTTTCCATACAATTCTCGACTAAGTGAATCAAAACTGCTAAAATAAATTCCGAGGTGGAAGAGATGAAAACTATTTTATGTATTTTATTAGGTTACTTATTAGGATCTTTACCCTTCGCTTTGATCATAGGTAAAGTTTTCTATCATACAGACATTCGCCAATACGGCTCAGGAAATCTAGGTGGAACGAACGCAGGAAGAGTTCTTGGAAAGAAAGCGGGAATTTCTGTCATTGTGTTTGACGTATTAAAAGTCGTTCTTGCGATTGCGATCGCAACACAAGTATCGAAAGTGGCTGGTATCTGGACAGGACTTGCCTGCTGCATCGGACATTGTTATCCAGTCTTCGCAAAATTCCATGGAGGAAAAG
>OGYL01000117.1_pt1 | contig 53632 bp, 54 predicted proteins | sample 1576541 | NCBI WGS metagenome assembly OGYL01 (sample SAMEA3541551, study PRJEB24748) | human gut metagenome | biome: human gut; feature: human-associated habitat; material: faeces | place: China | collected 2012 | reverse complement strand
GTAGAAGAAGAACAGCCGGAAGAGGAAGTGAAACCGGTAGAAGAAGAACAGCCGGAAGAGGAAGTGAAACCGGTAGAAGAAGAACAGCCGGAAGAGAAAGCAGAACCGGTAGAAGAAGAACAACAAGCGGTAGAAGAAGTGGAACCGGCAAGCAAAATTGTAATTCTAGGAAGAATATATAAGTAATACAGGAGAGGAGGAGAAATATGTTCAGCGTAAATATAGATAAGATTGTCGGAATGACAGATAATGAGAAAAAATGTTATGAAGAACTTAGAGAAAATTTAAAGAAAGAGTTGAATGGCGGGAAAGTCCTTGCTATTACAAAGAATGGCATAGGAGCATTTAAAATTGCATATAGTTTTGTATGTGCAGGAGAAAAAGTTCTCTTTATCGATGCTGATATTATGTCAGAGATTTTTCTTGGAAAATATAAACTTGGAAAGAATCTGAAAGGTGTAGCAGATTTTTTAAAAAAACCTTCTCAAATGTATGATTTGATATGTAAGACGAATAATCCTCAGTTTGACATTATATTTACCGGAGTATTAGATGATGGTGTGATATCAGAAGATGAAGAATCAATGATGAAACAGTTTATAGATATGTATTCTGATAAATATGACAGAATAGTGTTAAGCTCAGATGTAGACGGAAGAATAGCAAAATATTGTGATGGAACTGTTATCATGTACGAGGAAAGCGAGTTCGGTGAATTATCAGCAGAGAATTATGTTGATGAACTTGAGAACAATAAATGTAATGTTCTGGGTGTGGTAATTAATGGATAATATTGATAAATTTGTGCAATTAGTGCAGGAGAGTGACAATATTGTATTTTTCGGTGGGGCGGGAGTATCTACCGAGAGTGGGATTCCTGATTTCAGAAGTCCAGATGGATTATATAATCAGAAATACAAATATCCACCGGAAACAATTATCAGTCATTCCTTTTATCAGAGGTATCCAGAGGAATTTTACAGATTCTATAAGGATAAGATGTTATATCCTGACGCAAAGCCAGGAATTACACATCTGGCATTGGCAAGGCTTGAAAAAGAAGGTAAGCTGAAAGCGGTTATTACACAAAATATTGATGGACTTCATCAGAAAGCTGGAAGCAGTAATGTAATAGAACTGCATGGCTCGGTGCTTAGAAATTATTGTGAAAGATGCCATAAGTTTTATGGTATTGACAAGATAATTAATTCTGAAGGTGTTCCAATGTGTGACTGCGGTGGAAGAATAAAACCTGATGTTGTATTATATGAAGAAGGTCTTGATGATAATAATATAACAAATGCTGTGAATTGCATAAGACAAGCAGATATGCTTATAATAGGCGGTACATCTCTTGGGGTATATCCGGCGGCAGGACTTATAGATTATTACAGGGGAGACAAACTGGTTCTTATTAATAAATCAGCAACTCCTTATGACAACAGGGCTGATATTCTTATTAATGAGCCGCTTGCAGATGTATTTAAGAATTTTATGTAATTAATATATAACGGAGATTGTGAATGGCGGGTATTATTTCATACGAAACTGGTGATATTGTAGAAATGAAAAAAAAACACCCATGTGGCAGCAACGAATGGGAAATTCTCAAGGCTGGTGCAGACATTAAAATGAAGTGCATGGGTTGCGGTCATGAAGTTATTATTAAAAGATCACTGGTACAAAAAAATACAAAAAAATTAAAAAAGGCTTGTAATTAACTTCTGGATATGATAAGATTTTGTCTTGTGATATATTTTTAATCCTTGTTCCTTCATTTACATTTATATGTATAAGGATAGAAGGGACCAAAAGACCAGAAGGAGGTGCGACGTAGATGAATAAGTATGAATTAGCATTAGTTGTTAGCGCAAACGTCGAGGATGAAGTAAGAACAGCTACTATCGAGAAGGTTAATGAGTTAATTACTCGTTTCGGTGGTACTATTACAGATCCAGGCACAAGCGAGAAGAAGAAGCTTGCATACGATATCCAGCATATGAGCGAAGGATTCTATAGTTTCATTAAGTTTGAAGCAGAAGCTGCTGCTCCAGCTGAGATTGAAAGCAGAATCCGTATCATGGATAATGTATTAAGATTCTTAATCGTTAAAGACGGAGAGTAATTTATTAATCCCGATTTTTAAAGATGACGTTTGACTTGCAACTCTTTATAGAAGAGGAGATAAAGTATGAACAAAGTTATTTTAATGGGAAGACTGACAAGAGAACCAGATGTAAGATATTCACAGAATGCAGACGGTTCTATGGCAGTTGCTAGATATACATTGGCTGTAGACAGAAGACGTGGAAGAAACAGTGATAATGAGCAGTCTGCTGATTTCATAAGCTGTGTTGCTTTTGGAAGATCAGGAGAATTCGCTGAGAAGTATCTTCATCAGGGTACTAAGATTGTTGTTACTGGCAGAATCCAGACAGGTAGTTATACTAACAAAGATGGTCAGAGAGTTTATACAACCGATGTAGTTGTTGAAGAACAGGAATTTGCAGAAAGCAAATCCGCAGCAGCAAGTAATGGAGGAGACTCTAGTTATGCTGCGTACACACCATCAAGACCAGAACCAAGCCAGGCGGCTGGAGATGGATTTATGGCTATTCCTGACGGAGTAGATGATGAGGGTTTGCCTTTCAACTAAGATAGGAGGTAAAAACCATGCCAGATAAGAAGGCTGAGAGACCAGAGGGTCAGATGAGAAGAAGACCAATGCGTAGAAGAAAGAAAGTTTGCGCATTTTGTGCAGATGCCAACAAGGTATTAGATTATAAGGATGTTGCTACACTTAAGCACTATGTTTCTGAGAGAGGAAAGATTCTTCCAAGAAGAATTACAGGAAACTGTGCAAAGCATCAGAGAGCTCTTACTGTAGCTGTTAAGAGAGCAAGACACGTAGCTCTTCTTCCATATTCAGTAGACTAATATATATTAAGACTACGAGCCGTAGCAGGGAAACCTGCTACGGCTTTTTTTGTAAGCAGTGAGCCGTGCAATCCAGAATGTGCTTGCACAGATTCTGGATTATACGGCGAGCGCCAATAATGAACAACGAAGGTCGAAGACCGGGAGTTGTGAATTATCAAGGCTCGGGAGTAGCGAAGCTACGGAGAGACTTGGCTTACAAAATTTGCCCGAAGCAGTGAGCCGTGCAATCCAGAATGTGCTTGCACAAAGCATACTTGTAGTATATTTGTATACATGATATAATTACTCTAATTCGATTATGGAGATGTGTGTTATGCTAGATAACAAATATGGAAAAAAAGCATTTAAATATAGCGGACTCTTGAGGTCGTTTTTTGCATGGCCATTATATATTGGGGCGGTTCTGATTATTATATGTGCAATTATGTTCTGTGTTAATGTGACAGCAGCGACAGTTGTAAGCATTTTTATGGTTATATATCTGATGGCATGCGGCCTCATGTACTTCTATATGAGACCAAGAATAATGTCAGGAATAGTGGAGTTTGCATCCAATTATTCTCAGGTTCAGAAGCAACTTTTGTATAACCTCAGTGTGCCATACTGTCTTCTTGATAATAACGGCAATGTCATGTGGACTAATAAGGCAATGCAGGATTGCTTAGGCATTAAGAGAGATTTCAGAAAGAATATTAATACTGTTATTCCAGAAGTTACACCAAGTATATTCCCAGATAGTGAAATTGGATTTAAGGAGATAAGACTTACATTTCAGGACAGGGATTATAAGGCTGAATTAAAGAATATTGATGCAGATTCTATAGCAGAGGGTGTTGATATAATTGAGAAAAGCATGGATTCTTCAATGTATGTAATGTATCTTTTTGATGAGACAGATATTAACACATATATACAGAAGTTAAAGGATGAAAGGTTCGTTGTGGGACTTGTGTATATAGATAATTATGAGGAAGCCCTTGATAGTACTGACGATGTAAGAAGGTCGCTTCTTGCAGGTCTTATTGATAAGCGAGTTAACAAGTATTTTTCTCCGGGTTCAGCAATTGTAAGAAAACTGGAAAAGGATAAATATATCGTTGTATTCAGATATAATTTCTTAGAGAAGCTTATGCAGGACAGGTTTAGTCTGCTTGAAGAGATTAAGAGTATCAAGATTGGTAACGAGATGACGCTTACTTTAAGTATGGGGATAGGAACGGGTTCGGCAGAGTATTCTAAGAATTATGATGTGGCTAAGGCAGCAATGGATCTTGCACTTGGACGAGGCGGAGACCAGGCGGTAGTCAAGGATGGTGAGAAGATTCTTTATTATGGTGGCAAGAGCCAGCAGATGGAGAAGAATACAAGAGTTAAGGTGCGTGTTAAAGCTCATGCATTAAGACAGATTCTTGATAATAACAGTAATGTGCTTGTTATGGGACATACACTTGCGGATATTGATGCATTTGGTTCAGCTCTGGGAATATATGTTATTGCCAAGAAGCTTGGCAAGGAGGCACATATTGTTCTTGGAGAGGTTACAAGCAGTGTACGGCCTTTTGTGAACAGATTCATAGACAAGGAGGAGTATCCGGACGATATGTTTATAAAGCCTGATGATGCGCCTTCTAAGATAAATGCATCAACAGTTGTTATTGTTGTTGATGTCAACAGACCACAGAGAACAGAGTGTCCTGAGCTTCTTGAAAAATGCAAGACAGTTGTTGTATTTGACCATCACAGAAGACAGAGTGATACAATTACTGGCGCAGTTCTTTCATATGTTGACCCATATGCATCATCAGCCAGTGAGATGATAACAGAGATGATACAGTATGTTGATGATAATATTAAGCTTAAGGCATTTGAGGCAGATGCACTTTATGCAGGAATTAATATTGATACTGATGGATTTAACAGTAAGTCAGGACCAAGAACTTTTGAAGCAGCAGCATTCCTAAGAAGACATGGTGCAGATGTAACAAGAGTAAGAAAAATGCTTCGAAGTAATATGAATGAATATAAGGAGATTGCAAAAGCTGTAAGCCGTGTGGAAGTTTATAAGGACGCATTTGCAATATCAATATTTAATGGTGATGGGATTGACACACCAACTGTTGGCGGTGCCAAGACAGCCAATGATTTGCTTGATATATCAGGAATTAAAGCTTCTTTTGTTATCACTCCTTACGAGGATAAGATATATGTGAGTGCAAGGTCTATTGATGAAGTTAATGTACAGCTTGTTATGGAAAAGCTGGGTGGCGGTGGTCATATGAGTATTGCAGGAGCTCAGCTTACAGATTGTACAATTGACCAGGCAGTTAATAAAATTAAGCTTACACTTGATAATATGATTAAGGATGGTGAAATATAATGGATGTTATTTTATTAGAGGATGTTAAGACATTAGGAAAAAAGGGACAGATTGTTAAGATTAATGACGGTTATGCAAGAAATTATGTGCTGCCTAAAAAGCTTGGAATTGAGGCAACAGCTAAGAATCTTAATGATCTTAAGTTAGCCAGGAAGAGAGAAGAAAAAGAGGCAGCAGAAGAGCTTGCAGCAGCAAAGGAGCTTGCAGCTAAGATTAAAGAGTGCACAGTTACTGTTTCTATGAAGACAGGCGAAGGCGGAAGAACATTTGGAACAGTTTCAACCAAGGAAGTTGCAGAAGAGGCTAAGAAACAGTTAGGTCTTGATATTGACAAGAAGAAAATGAAGCTTGATGTGCCGATTAAGGCTTTAGGTAATTATATTATCCAGATAAAGCTCCATAAAGATGTAACAGCCGAACTGACTGTTAAGGTTGTTGAGAAATAAGTTTTAAGACACATTTGTAAGAAAGGGAATTACTATGGACGAGTCAGTGGTAACACGGGTGATGCCTAACAGCATTGAGGCTGAACAGTCTGTTGTTGGTTCAATGATTCTGGACAGACAGGCAATTATAACTGCCGCTGAAATCTTAAGGCAGGATGATTTCTACTACAGGCAGTATGGAACTATGTTCCAGACAATGGTAGACATGAATAACGAGGGAAAACCTGTAGATATAGTTACTCTGCAGGCAAGATTGAAGGAGACAGATGTACCGGCTGAAGTCTATAGTATAGAGTTTGTAAGAGAACTGTTATCATCAGTGCCAACATCAGCCAATATAAGACAGTATGCGGGTATTGTTAAGGAAAAAGCAGTACTCAGGAATATAATAAGAGTTAATGATGATATTGCCAATCAGTGTTATGCGGGCAAGGAAAAGACTGAAGATATACTTGCTGATACTGAAAAGAAGATATTTGAGCTTGTTAAGAATAAGGGCGGCAAGGAATATACACCTATTGATAAGGTTGTTCTTGAGGCACTCGACAGAATATCTGCGGCAGCAAAGACTAAAGGTGCTGTAACAGGTGTTCCTACAGGGTTCAAGGACTTAGATACTTATCTGTCAGGTCTGCAGCCGTCAGATTTTATTCTTGTTGCAGCCAGACCTTCAATGGGTAAGACAGCATTTGTCCTTAATGTTGCTGAAAATGTGGCTATCAAGCAGCAGATTACAACAGTTGTATTCAGCTTGGAGATGTCAAATGTCCAGCTTGTAAACCGTATGTTATCACTGGAATCAACAGTAGATGCGGACAAGATAAGAAAAGGACATCTGGATTCTAATGACTGGGGTAAGCTTATTGAGGGTGCAGACAGTATTGCAAAGTCAAAGCTTATAATTGATGATACTCCGGGTATCTCAATCGCAGAATTACGAAGTAAATGTAGAAAATACAAGATGGAGAATAATCTTGGACTTATTATTATTGATTATCTTCAGCTTATGAGTGGCAGCGGAAGCGGACGTTCTGAAGGAAGACAGCAGGAAGTATCTGACATATCCAGAGCGTTAAAGGCACTTGCGAGAGAGTTAAATGTACCAGTAGTAACACTTTCGCAGTTAAGCCGTGCAGTAGAGCAGAGACCAGACCACAGACCTATGCTTTCGGATCTTCGAGAGTCAGGAGCTATCGAACAGGATGCCGACGTTGTTATGTTCCTTTACAGAGATGATTATTACAACAAGGATACAGAGCAAAAGGGTATTGCAGAGATTATTATTGCCAAGCAGCGTAACGGTCCTATTGGAACTGTTAAGATGGCATGGCTGCCGGAACAGACAAGATTTGCAGATCTTTCAAGAGACTTAAGACAGTAATTGAACAAGCTAAAAAAGGAAAACCCCGAATCAGTATTAAACTGGTCCGGGGTTTTATGTAAGTACCGTTCAGGTACATTGAACACCATCTGGTGAACGTTAATCTGTATCTTGTTCAGACTACTGTGGGTTAGGAGCGCCAACTGGACATGTTCCAGCACAAGCACCACAATCAACACAAACATCAGCGTTGATTTCGTAATGAGAAGCACCCTCGCTGATTGCTTCAACAGGACATCCTGCTGCACAAGCACCACAACTGATACAATCATCATTAATTACATATGCCATAGTATATATCCTCCTTAATAATCTCTTTATTAACTGCTTTGGCAGTTGCTTTAGTGATATTATACGATAGCCTTTGATAAAATTCAATATGAATTTTTATCAATAAAATATATTATTGCTGTTAGGTATAACTAACTTGAGGTAGAATAATAAAGTGAAATTAGTGTATTATTGACATTTATCCGGGGCAATATTATAGTAGGTATGTTGAGCGGTACAAAAGTACCGATAATATTAACCTAATAACAGGAGGTCAGTATGACAAGAATTACTAAGGACACTACAATTGGAGAAGCTCTTCAGATAGATGCAGGAATTATACCTATTCTTATGGGAATTGGTATGCATTGTGTTGGATGCCCATCATCAGCAGGCGAGACATTAGAGGAAGCTGCTATGGTTCATGGTATCGATCCAGATATGCTTATTGAGGAGATTCAGAATTATCTTCAGTCTATTGGATAATTAGATGAACAATAGTTAAAAATAAGAGGCTGAGGATTTAATGAAAACAATTAAATCCTCAGCCTCTTATTATATATAACCGGTAATTACAATCTGCGTAATATATGAAGTGCATGTTCACCAATAATACACTCACAGTGTTCAGCAAAGAATCCTATATGATTATCAAAACCGGATTCCTTTTGCCCATATTCAGAAAGAATGTTGCAGACTTTATTGAAATCCTTAGAAGTGCATTTGTTTTTAGAGATGCACAGATAGTATCTTCTGTCAGAAGGATTCTTATATACTGAATTAGCATCTTTGAAAAAGGTATCTATAATACAAGCAGCATTAGTTATATCATCAAGTGAAGAAAATGAAAATACCCGTGATATATTAGCAGATTCCCTGTGCTCAGGCTTGTCCGTAGTTCCTTTGTCAGGCTGTTTGGAAGGAGAGGTCTGGGATGCTTTATTGTCAGAATCTTTATTGAAATATTCTTTAACACGGTTAAAGATATTCATAAGTTCATCTTCAGGCAGACCTTCTTCATCTGTGGCAGCGCATTCGTCAAGCTCTTCATTGGCTGTTGGCAGTGAGAAATCGGAATAATCATTACCTTCTATTGTTTCAATATCATCAAAATCAAAATTATCATCATCTGAATCAGATGGTGAGAAGCGTGAAAATCTTGTATCAAGTTCTTCCGGATTATCAACCTTTGTGACAATGAGGACAATACACTCAGAAGAGACAGGAATTGCTTCAATCATTAAAGGAGTATCTTCCGCTTCAAAACCAAGTTCATATGAAGCCTGCTGCATCATATCACGAAAGAGTTCTTTCGCTTTATCACTGCCATAGGCAAGCTCATTGATCTTTAATTGTCTTGATGCCAGATCAGATTTGTTAAGTGTGCATCTTATCTGGTTTTCATTAAGTCTTTCTATTTTCATAAGCCACCTCTGACTATATTACATTAATATTATTTATTAAAGATATAATACCCACTTTTTGTGGATATGTAAAGGTGGTGGAATAACACATGAATAAAATAAATATAAAAATTTTTAAAAAATATATTGAAAATTAAATTATTATATTGTAATATCTGTATAGGAGATGTTTTTCATATATCGCCGTAAGAGGAGGTGTATAACGAATTTTACGACAGATATGAAATCATAAGGGAACTATCTTGTTCCAGACATTCTAAAGTTTATCTTGTAAGGCACCGGATACTTGATGTATATCGTGTAGCCAAGATATTTTCGGGTAACCAGCATGACGCCGACAGGCTGCTGAAGGAAGCCCATCTGATAAAGAATTTGAAACATCCCCACATCCCGGTTATTTATGATATTGAACAGAATATTGGAGAAGATAAGAGTAGTATCTGCATTATTGAAGAATATATTGATGGTAAATCTTTGCGGCAATATGTTAATGATGAATCAGATGCTGGCGGCAATCTGAGTGTTCATGAAATATGCCGTATTGGCGTTGAATTATGTTGTATACTGGAATATCTTCATGGTTTTAATGACAATGGAATATTACACATGGATATTAAGCCAGATAATATTATGCTCGATATTAACGGAAAAGTTAAACTAATAGATTTTGATAATGCAGTTGCAGGTAATGCCGGAATGACAGTTGATAGCGGAAGTCCGTTGTATGCTGCACCGGAACAGTATAGTGGAAAGTATGCTGTGACTCAGTCAGATGTATATAGTGTGGGAATGGTAATTCTTTTTATGGTGTCACATGGCCATATTAAGACCGATAAGAACCATAATTTAGCAGGGATACCGAGGCGGTATTCAAGATTGTATCATGTTATTGAAAAATCAATTCATCATCAATGGGGACTGCGATACAGCAGTGTTACATTATTAAAGAATGAGTTGCAGGGGATAATGAGAAGAAGTGGCGGTACAATTGAAAAACACTCCTATATAGTACAGGTTGCAGGGGATAAGGCAGGTATAGGAACTACGCATACAGTAATGTGTATGGCACATTTTTTCAAGAAGAATGGAATTAGTTGTGTTGTCGTTGACAGGTCTGGAAACAGGCGTGTACTTCCGCCGTTTTTTAAAAACGGACTTATGGAAGATGGCTCTTATATATATAAGGGCATAAGGATAATTCCAGATTATAATGGAGCAATATCGGTGAGTGTGCAGAAAACGGATATTATTCTTGTTGATTCAGGACATAGTATGCGGGAGCTGGAAAATGATAAGGATATTATGGATATTGCTGTTGAAAATTATGCATATATAGAAGTTTGTGTGACTGGAAAGCATATATGCGAAGAGAATAAAAGGTTAAGAAAACTAAAAGAAGACAGGGTTTATATGCTGAATCTTGTAAGTGCCACACAGTTTTATGAATTAACAGATATGCTGAAAGGTAAAAAATGTTATCGTGAGCCATGTATATATGACTGGTGCGAGGATAATCCTATATTTGACGAAACAATGAATGATTTCTTACAGGATAACCTTTCTGAATTATGGGAAGATTGCAGACCTGATAGATTAAAGGAGTGTATTGGCAGGTTATATGAGAAGATTAGTAGTATCAGATATTTTAAAGGGGTTAAGAAAAAGAAAAGCAGATAATGATGAAGCGGCTATGAATTATAAGACTGTCGGACTGATTGGTTTATGCAGCGGTGCCGGAACAACGCAGCTTGGTATCATGCTTGCTAATTATTTTTCTAACGGACTGCATCTGAAAACAGCTATAGTAAGTGCTGGATTTGATGATTCATTTGACAGAATCAAAGAGGAAGAACAGGTTGGTAAAGTCAGGAATTATGCTGGCAGCAGACGGGGGTTTTCATATAAGGGGATAGACTTCTTTGGAGGTGTAAGAGAAGGTTTCGTCCATGTTATATCAGAGTATTATGACGTGGTTATAGTAGAGATTAATCTTGCTGGCCTGAAAGAAAAACTTGCAGATGGCTTAAGAGATGTTATGTCTTGCGAATGCCGTATTCTTGTTGGATCAATGGTTCCATGGAAATATGGAGAATGTATAAAGAGACTGGGGCGGATAAGAAGAATCTACAGTGTTAAAAACATGCCTATAGTTTCAGTTACGTGGCAGGAAAAACGAGCAAGGAGCATGGAACGTGAATTCGAACTCAGAGCATATAAAGCACCTATGGAGGAAAACCCTTTTGAGATGAGGGGAAGTGCCATAAAGGCTTTGAAGCAGGTTGTAACTTAAAATTTCATTTATGTCTGATTTAAAGGTCTAAAAGAAAATATATCGCAAATCATGCCCTATCTGATTCCTTTTGCGTAGTGTATGATTAAGTTCAGGGCATATCTTTATTATGGAAAATCTGTGATAAAGGTATGCCTTTACTTGCAACGGTATTGTATCAGGTGGTACAATATTATAATTGTAGTGAATAAGAAAGGCAGACAGATGAAAATAAAAGTTAATAAAAGGATTAAGGGAATTACTATTGCAGCGGCGGCATTGGTACTGATTATTGTCGTGGCAGTAATGTTTATTATAATGAGATATACACCTGCCAAAGAGAAGATGAGTGGTTATACATATTATGGCATAGACAGGAATACGGATAAGGTTTTTGTTATAATAGATGGAGAACTGTATCCAGATACTGGAATTATATATGAAGGCCGGTATTATCTTCCACAGGAATTTATAGCAGATAATATTAACGTCGGATTTTATTATGATAAAGAAAGTGACGCAGTATTATATTCGGATTCGGAATATATGTATACATATAAGAAAGACGAAAATGTATATACGGACGATACAGGTAAGACATACAATACAGATTATTCTGTTGTAGTGGAATCAGAGGGAAAATGTTATGTCAACTGGGAATATGTTGCAGAGCATACAGATTGTGAATATGAATATGGCAATGAGCCGGAAAGGATTAACATAACTCTCGAAAGAGAAGAAAAGCAGTATGTAACTGCACAGAAAAAGACTGCTGTAAGATACAGAGGTGGAATCAAAAGTCCTGTTCTTGAGTATGTGCAGAAGGGGGACAGATTAGTGTACGAGGATGACCTTGACGACTGGATAAAGGTGACAACAGCGACAGGTTATACAGGATATATAAAGAAATCAGAGGCATCAGATACATTTGCGTACATAAGAGAAGAAAAGAATTATGAGACTCATAATTATAATATGAAAGATGATAAGATTACGCTTGCCTGGTTTCAGGTAAGCGGAGTGGCTGGCAATTCAGGAATAGACAATAATATTGCTACAGCGTCAGGCGTTAATGTGCTTGCACCAACATGGTATTCGGTTAAAGATTCATCAGGCAATATGTCATGTTATGCATCGGCCGGGCTGGTCAATAAAATGCATCAGAGAGGAACAGATGTATGGGCGCTTGTAAGCGATTTTGATACGAATGTGGATTTTGCTGCGCTTTATTCAAGTAAGAAGGCAAGAACCAACATGGTTAATACACTTATTAATGATGCAGAAAAATATGGATTTGACGGAATTAATCTTGATTGTGAGAATATTAAGAGTGCATATGCCAAAGATTATCTGCAGTTTGTAAGAGAATTGTCGATTGCATGTGAAAGAAAAGGCCTTGTGTTGTCAACAGATAACTATAAGCCAGAGGCATATAACAGATGCTATAATTTAAAAGAACAGTCAAGATTCGTTGATTATGTTATTGTAATGGCATATGATGAACACTATGCAGGAACAGATGCCGGTTCTGTAGCTTCACTTCCATTTGTAAAGGAGGCAGTTGAGGATACAGTACAGCTTGTTGGTAAGGAACATGTAATAGCAGGTATTCCATTTTATACAAGAATATGGACAACAACAGATGGAAACACAACAAGCAGGGCTGTTGGTATGCAGGCAGCAGTTGACCAGTTAAACAGTGACGGACAGGTTGCATTGTGGAATGATGACTGTGGACAGTATGTTGCTTCATATACTGTGGGAAATGCCACAAGACAGATATGGTTTGAAGAAGAGAAATCAATAGAGGCCAAGATGCAGGTTATACAGGAAAATAATGTGGCAGGTGTTGCAGGCTGGAAATTAGGTCTTGAGAAGTCATCAGTATGGCCAGTTATCAGCAAATATAATAAATAAAAGTAATATGCATAAACCTTCTGTAATAAATTAGTAAAGAATTACAGGTTTCGGAGTTGTTATGCCAGAAAAAGCTGATATAAGCAGGACACTTCTTCTGCCGTTTATGTCAATAATACTACTTGTTGCTGTCTACATGACAGCCAATGTACTTCTGCCATTAAAGGCCAGTGGCAAAGGCAGCAAAGAAAGTGAAGATGTGCAGGAGAGACAACATTTGTCAGATGATGCAGGTGATGGTGAAGTCGTTGAGATGAATATTAATTTTTCTGAAAAATGTATCGTTATTGATAGTGGGCATGGTGGCGCAGACCCAGGTAAAGTGGGGGTTGCGGGAACAAATGAAAAAGAGATTAATCTTGCAATTGCAAAAAAATTACAGGAACGGCTTGAAGATGCTCAGATTAATGTTATTATGACAAGGGACACAGATGATGATTTAAGCGTGGAGTCCGATAAGAGTAAAAAGAAAGCTGACCTGGAAAGAAGATGTGATATAATCAATAGCAGTGGTGCAGATATGGTAATTAGTATCCATCAGAACAGTTATGTCACACCTAAGGCAGAAGGTGCACAGGTATTTTATTATAAGAAGTCTGAGGAAAGTAAAAGAATAGCACAGATAATGCAAGGGATTCTTGGTGAGAAGTTAGGTACAACAAGGCAGATTAAGTCAGATGTTAATTATTACATACTGCTTCATTCCAAGCTTCCGACAATTATATCAGAGTGTGGTTTCTTGTCTAATCCAGAAGAGGAGCAGAGACTGTGTACGGAAGAATATCAGGAAAAAGTGGCTGATGCTCTGTATTGTGGTATAATAGAATATCTGATGATGAATATGAAGTAATGAAAGCTGGCGAAAGGTTTTATGGAAACAATAATAAAGAAGATAACACACACAGAAGAAGATAAGAAAATATATGAACAGGCAGGACAGATTCTAAGAGCGGGAGGGCTTGTGGCTTTTCCTACAGAGACTGTATACGGACTTGGTGCGGATGCACTTGATGCGAAAGCTTCAGCCAAGATATATGCTGCTAAGGGAAGACCTTCTGATAATCCTCTTATAGTGCATATTGCAGATGTTAATGCATTATATGATTTAGCCAAAGAGGTACCAGATAAGGCACTTGTGCTGGCAGAAAAATTCTGGCCGGGTCCGCTTACAATGATTCTTAAGAAAAAGGATAAAGTACCTGATTCCATAACAGGGGGTCTTGGAACGGTTGCGATAAGAATGCCAAGCCACCCTGTTGCAGCAGAGCTTATAAGAAGCTCAGGAGTATATATAGCTGCACCAAGTGCCAATACATCAGGAAAGCCAAGCCCAACAAGGGCAGAGCATGTAATTAATGATTTATCTGGAAGAATAGATATGATTATTCAGGATGATACTGTAGATATAGGTGTGGAGTCTACGATTATTGATCTTAGTGAGGAAGTACCGACTATATTAAGACCTGGCTATATTACACAGGCTATGTTTGAGGAAGCTATTGGAAAAACAATAATTGATCCGGCAATTATGGGAAGCCTTAAAGAAGGCGTGATACCTAAGGCACCGGGAATGAAATACAAGCACTATGCACCTAATGCTGATGTGACCATTGTTGAAGGTCCACATGAAAAGGTTGTACAGTATATTAACAGGCAGGTGTCAGAAAAAGAAGCAGAAGGTCACAGATGTGCAGTTATGGCAACTGATGAGACAAAAGATAAATATATATGCAATGATATTGTTTCAGCAGGACATAAGGATGATGAGCTGAGTGTTGCAAGAAACCTGTATGCGATATTAAGGGACTTTGACAAGCAGAAAGTAGAGTATGTTTACTCAGAAAGTTTTGAGACAAAGAATGTGGGACAGGCTGTTATGAACAGACTTATCAAGGCAGCTGGGCATAAAATAGTTAAACTGGATTAATACATTTTTAAATAATGAAGATATGAGGATTTCCTATGAACACATTTGACAAGGTGATATTCGTATGTAATGGAAATACATGCAGAAGTCCGATGGCGGCAACTGTTATGGCTAATCTTAAACAGGATATTATATCGGAATCCAGAGGGATGGTGGTGCTTTTCCCAGAACCATATAATCCGAAGGCGGTTGCTGTTGCAGCCAAGCATAATATGATAATTCCGAACAATTCAGCAAAACAGTTGTTGAATGAGGATTTCGGAAATGATACACTTGTACTGGCTATGAATTCGCATATGAAACAGAAGATATATGATGAATACAGTGAGGCAATTAATGTATATACTCTGAGTGAATATGCAGGAGAGCCTGAACAGGACATTAAAGACCCATATGGAAAAGGCATTGAGGAATATAATGCATGTTTTGAAATGATATGCAGGCTGGTTGGCAAGGTTGCAGAGTATCTGGATGGGTTGTCAGAAGAAAAAGAAGATAAAGGAGAAGAACAATGATAGCAATTGGTTGTGATCATGGAGCATTAGAACTAAAGGAGCAGCTTATAGAACATCTTAAGAAGAGAGGTGTTGAGTGTAAGGATTATGGCACATATACTAAGGATTCATGCGACTATCCTGTATATGCCAAGAAGGTAGCTGAGGCTATTCTTTCGGGCGAGTGTGAGGAAGGAATTCTTCTTTGCGGAACAGGGATTGGAATGAGCATGGCCGCTAATAAGATTAAGGGAATAAGAGCAGCGTTATGCAGCGACTGCTTCTCAGCACAGGCTACTAAGGAACATAACAATGCCAATGTATTGTGTATGGGTGCAAGAGTTATCGGACCAGAGCTTGCTTTTAGAATAGCGGATACATTTTTAGATTCCAAATTTTCTAATGATGAGAGACATATAAGAAGAATCAGCATGTTAGAGGATTAATAAATGGGTGATAAGAGAAAAGATTATATATCATGGGATGAATATTTCATGGGAATTGCAACACTTTCCGGTATGAGGTCCAAAGACCCCAATACACAGGTTGGTGCGTGTATAGTAAGCCAGGATAATAAGATATTGTCCATGGGATATAACGGATTGCCAAGAGGCTGTTCAGATGATGAGTTTCCATGGAACAGAGATGGTGAAGATAATAAGTATTTCTATACAACTCATAGTGAGCTTAATGCGATTCTTAATTACAGAGGCGGAAGCCTTGATAATGCCAAGCTTTATGTAACACTTTTTCCATGCAATGAGTGTGCGAAGGCAATTATTCAGGCAGGAATTAAGACTGTTGTATATGATTGTGACAAATATGCAGATACTGCATCTGTAATTGCATCAAAGAGAATGCTTAATGCCGCAGGTGTCAGATATTACAAGTATGAAAGAACAGGTCGCACAATAACGATTGACATGTAAAGAAGGGTCTGGAAACGAATAAGGTTTCCAGACCCTTTAGAACTTGTTATTCATGTGATTCAAGAATTCTGATGTATTCATTAAAGGTACCGTTATAGATGGCGGTAAGAAGCTTGTTAAGCTTGTGAAGCGCATCAGACATAAGCTCACAGCTTATAATATTCTCTGTAAGTGCATCGCCTAATTCATCAAGGTCGACAACACGGACGCGCCCGTTATTCTCAATTATGACATCTGCAAGAAGATCTGTGAATATATATGTATCAGAGACAGCATCATAAGAAGTGTCAATAATGTCGCAATAGATATATGCAAGAGAGTTGTCTGCTTTATAGAATTTGCTTATCTTAAACCCTTCGTTAATAACATAATATGATGTTCCATGTGTGAATTCAGCTTTTGGACGGAATGTGTTCCAACTGGTCACAATAGTATCAGAATCTAAGAATATTATGTTATCGTCCTTAAGATTAACGCATTCATCAGGAATAAGTCTTTTTCTGTATAATGTAGGCATATAAAATCCCCCTTTTCGGGTATAGTTAATAATACACAAAATATAATGACAAAATTATATCAGCAGATTAATTAAATTTCAATAAAAAGGGTTGAAAAATATACCTATAAATTGGTAAAATTAATGCAGACTTTTGTGAGGAACATGATATGAAGAATGATAGCAAAGCATTACGAAATATTGTACTGATATCCCAGCTCGCTATATGTGTGATGGTGCCAACATTTTTATGTCTGGCACTTGGAATATGGCTTGATAAAAGGTTTGGAACATGGTTTACGGTTCCACTGCTTTTTATTGGGATGGCAGCAGGTGCAAGAAATGCATATGTTCTGGCAATGGACACAATACGACAGGAAAAGCTTAAGAAAGATAAGGCACAGCAGGATGAAATCGACAGAAAGGTAGAGGAATACAGAAAGAAGCAGGAAAAAGATTCCAGTGAAATTAAGAGGTGATTTATGTTAAAAAGAATTAAAGATATTAATGAAGCTCTTCCGGGAATGCTGCTTATAGAATGTATTTATCTTGTTGTTGCCCAGATAATTATATTTATTGCTGTTCCGAATAAGATAATGTGTGCAGTGGGACTGCTTGCGGGATGTTTATATGCTGTATTCAGTTCATTTCATTTAAGCTTTACTATACGAAAGGTTGTGTATGGTGGGCATAAGCAGTCTTCAACACTTGTATTTGGGTACATTGTAAGATTTCTTGTAATGATAATACTGCTTGCATTATTGTATATCTTTAAGGCAGGAGATTTGCTGTGTGCAATTATTGGCATGTTCTCAGAGAAGATAGCGGCATATCTGTCGCCTTTACTGGACAAGAAAAGGTCCGCAAAAGGGGAAAACAGTACTGGGGAGTTTCCTCAGACTGATAAAAATATAATAGAAAAGGAGAGTGAGTAGGTGGGAAGCGAGAGTTTGACTACGATGGTGGCCGGAGATTCAAGTTTCATGATTAAGACGCTGTACACATTTAAGCTGAATGGCGTTTCATTGAACATTGACACAACACATGTGGCTCTGCTGCTGGTATCAGTCTTTATTCTTGTTATGGCTGTAATAGCAAGGATTAAGATTAATAAAGTCGATGCTTCAGATACACCGGGAATGTTTCAGAATGCCATAGAAATCATCGTTGAGATGTTAGGCACTATGGTTGATGGTATTATGGGTAAGAATGCCAACAAGTTTGTGAACTATATATCCACATTGTTCTTGTTTATAATAATATCTAACATATCCGGTCTGTTTGGGTTAAGACCACCAACGGCTGATTATGGTGTTACTCTGTGTCTTGGTCTGATAACATTTATACTGGTTCAGTTCAATGGTATCAAGAAGAACAGGATTAAGCACTTTACAGCATTATTCCAACCGATATGGTTTTTATTCCCGATTAACCTTATTGGTGAATTTGCAGTTCCGTTATCATTATCATTACGTCTTTTCGGTAATGTAATGTCAGGAACAGTTCTTATGGGATTGATATATGATTTGCTCAGTCCATTCACAGTTGCATACCCGGCAGTTCTGCATGCGTACTTTGATTTATTCTCAGGCTGCATTCAGGCGTATGTATTCTGCATGTTAACTATGGTTTATGTTAACGACAAGATAGCCGATTAACGGCAAATATTTTTATTAGACGGAGGATTTTTAAATGAATATTTCAGGAAGTGAATTTATTAGTGCTATGTCAGCAATTGGAGCAGGTATTGCGATGATCGCAGGTGTTGGTCCTGGTGTTGGTCAGGGTATCGCAGCAGGTTATGGTGCATCTGCAGTAGGACGTAACCCGGGAGCTAAGTCTGATATTACTTCAACAATGCTTCTTGGACAGGCCGTAGCCGAGACAACAGGTCTTTACGGTTTTGCCGTAGCTATTATCTTAATGTTCGTTAAGCCTTTCGGAAACTAAGAAGAGGTGCGAAGATAATAGAAAGGAGGCCTACAATTGAATTTGTCAGGAAATACATTTGTTGCCATAGCGGCTGATGGACGATTATTCGGTCTGGATCCGCAGCTCCTTTTTGATGCAGCAGTAACTGCAGTCAATGTATTTGTACTGTTTCTTTTACTTACATTTATTCTTTTCAATCCTGTAAGGAATATGTTAAAGAAGAGACAAGACAAGATAACAAGTGACAGGGAGAACGCTGAGAACGATAAGAAGGAAGCGAGCGCCCTTAAAGCAGAATATGAGGCTAAGTTAAAGGATGCCCACAAGGAGGCAGAACAGATTCTTAGTGATGCAAGAAAGACTGCTATGCACAATGAGACCAAAATCATTGATGAAGCCAAGGCTGAGGCAGCAAGAATTATAGAAAGAGCTAATGTTGAAGCTGAACTTGAGAAGCAGAAGGTTGCTGATGAGGTTAAACAGCAGATTGTAACTGTAGCAGCTGTTATGGCATCTAAGTTAGTTGCCAGATCTATTGATGAGAAGGACAGCAATGCTCTTATTGAAGAGACTTTGAATGAAATGGGTGAGAAAACATGGCTAAGCTAATTGAAGCAACATACGGTGATGCTTTATTTGAGCTTGCCGTAGAAGAGTCCAGGGTGGATTCTCTGTATGATGAGGCCGGGGCTGTCATTGAAGCATTTAATGATAATCCTGAGTTTGGCAGACTGCTCAATCATCCAGAAGTTGAAAAGGGAGAAAAGGAAGGACTTATTAATAACATTTTCTCTCAGTTTGTTTCAGGAGATATGACAGGTTTGTTGATAACCATGGTCTCAAAGGACAGACAGAAAAAGATTGTTGATACACTTGAGTATTTTCGAAAGAGAGTTCTCGAATACAAGAAAATAGGAATTGCTTATGTAAGCACAGCAAAGCCACTCACTGATGAACAGAAGAAGGCTGTTGCTGGGAAGCTGTTAGAAACTACAGGATATGTTGATTTCCAGATGCATTATTCGGTTGATGAAAGTCTTATTGGCGGAATGGTAATAAGAATCGGTGACCGTGTAGTAGACAGTAGTATTAAGCATAAAATAGACGAACTTTCCAGAAGTCTGATGAAGATTCAGTTATAGGAATATCAGACAGGTTAGTTTAATTAATCAGAAAGCGGGTGCATAGAGCTAATGAATTTAAGACCGGAAGAAATCAGTTCAGTTATAAAAGAACAGATAAAGAGATATTCTACCGAACTTGAAGTATCAGATGTTGGTACTGTTATTCAGGTAGCAGATGGTATCGCACGAATTCATGGATTAGAAAAGGCCATGCAGGGAGAACTTCTTGAGTTCCCAGGCGAGGTATATGGAATGGTACTTAACCTTGAAGAGGATAATGTTGGTGCCGTTTTACTTGGTGATTCAAGAAATGTTAATGAAGGCGATACTGTTAAGACAACTGGACGAGTTGTTGAGGTTCCAGTTGGTGACGCATTGACAGGACGAGTTGTCAATGCATTAGGACAGCCTATTGATGGCAAAGGACCAATCGTTACAGATAAGTATCGTAAGATTGAGAGAGTTGCATCAGGCGTTATTACAAGAAAATCAGTAAGCGTTCCACTTCAGACAGGTATTAAAGCTATTGATGCCATGGTTCCTATCGGAAGAGGACAAAGAGAGCTTATTATCGGTGACCGTCAGACAGGTAAGACGGCTATTGCTATTGATACTATTATTAACCAGAAGGGTCAGGGCGTACATTGTATATATGTTGCTATCGGACAGAAGGCTTCAACTGTTGCAAGTATTGTTAAGACTCTTGAGGAATATGGTGCAATGGCATATACAACAGTAGTGGCATCTACAGCCAGTGAACTTGCTCCATTACAGTATATTGCTCCTTATTCAGGATGTGCTATTGGTGAAGAGTGGATGGAGAACGGTGGAGATGTATTAGTTGTTTATGATGATTTAAGCAAGCATGCTGCAGCGTACAGAACACTTTCACTTCTTCTTAAGAGAGCACCTGGACGTGAGGCTTATCCTGGAGATGTATTCTATCTTCATTCAAGACTTCTTGAGAGAGCAGCAAGAATGTCAGATGAATACGGCGGAGGTTCACTTACAGCACTTCCAATCATCGAGACTCAGGCAGGGGATGTTTCAGCATATATTCCTACTAATGTTATATCTATCACAGATGGACAGATATATCTTGAGACAGAGATGTTTAATTCAGGTTTCAGACCTGCTATTAATGCCGGATTGTCTGTATCACGAGTTGGTGGTTCAGCACAGATTAAGGCTATTAAGAAGATTGCTGCTCCTATCCGTACAGAGCTTGCCCAGTACAGAGAGCTTGCATCATTCTCACAGTTTGGTTCAGAGCTTGATGCTGATACCAAGGAAAAGCTTGCACAGGGTGAGAGAATCAGAGAGATGCTTAAACAGCCACAGTACAAGCCAATGCCGGTTGAGTATCAGGTTATAATCATATATGCAGTTACCAAGAAGTATGTTATTGATATAGATGTTGACAGGATTCTTGATTTCGAGCAGGGATTATTTGACTTTATTGATACTAAGTATCCACAGATTCCAGAGTCTATCAAAGAGACTAAGGAACTGACAGCAGATAATGAGAAGGCACTTATAGCTGCCATCGAGGAGTTTAAGAAAACATTTATCCAGTAAATGTTTTGGAATGGAGGTAATAGTTTATGGCCTCAATGAGAGACATAAAAAGACGCAGAGATAGTATTCAAAGTACCGGTCAGATTACCAAAGCCATGAAGCTCGTATCTACTGTTAAATTGCAGAAAGCTAAAGGAAAAGCGGAAAGTACCAGGCCGTATTTCGACCTTATGTATGATACCGTAAAGAATATGCTTGCCAAGTCAGGTAATATCAATCATAAATATCTGAAAGCCGGAGATTCAAGTAAGAAAGCGATTATCACAATTACAGCGAACAGAGGACTTGCAGGAGGATATAATTCTAATATTACCAGACTTATAACAGGCAGTGATATTCCTAAGGAAGACGCACTTATATATGCAATAGGAACAAAGGGAAGAGATTTCCTTTCAAGAAGAGGCTATCAAATTAAAGCAGATTATTCAGATATGGTTGAAGAACCTGCGTATACAGATGCCAAAGCTATATGTAATGAGGTGCTTGATGCGTTTACAAGTGGAGAAGTCGGAGAGATATATCTTGCTTATACATCTTTTAAGAACACTGTGGTTCATGAACCTAAGCTTATCAAGCTGCTTCCTGTTGATGCAGATTCAATGAAACAGGATGGAGCAGAGACTGATAATACACCTATGAATTATGAGCCGGGTGAAGAGGAGGCTCTTAACCTGATTATACCTAAGTATGTGTGTAGTCTTATATATGGAGCTATGGTAGAAGCTGTTGCCAGTGAGAACGGAGCACGTATGCAGGCAATGGACAGTGCTACAAGCAATGCAGAGGATATGATATCAGATCTGTCGCTTAAGTTTAACAGAGCACGTCAGGCTTCAATTACACAGGAACTTACAGAGATTATAGCAGGAGCGAATGCTATCAATTAATAAAACAATGGAGGGAATAATGGCAGAGAATAATATTGGTAAGATTACTCAGGTTATCGGTGCTGTAATTGATATTAAGTTCACAGACGGTAATCTGCCAGAAATCAATTCGGCCATCAATATTAAGACTAATGACGGCGGTAAGCTTGTTGTAGAGGTTGCCCAGCATCTTGGCGATGATGTAGTAAGATGTATAGCCATGGGTCCTACAGATGGTCTTGTCAGAGGTATGGATGCAGAGGCGACAGGTGCCCCAATTTCTGTACCGGTAGGTGAACAGACTTTAGGAAGAATGTTCAATGTATTAGGTGATCCAATTGATAATAAGCCAGCGCCAGAAGTACAGGAGCATATGCCTATTCATAGAAAGGCACCTGCATTTGCAGAGCAGGCAACTAATACAGAGATTCTTGAGACTGGTATCAAGGTTGTAGATTTACTTTGTCCTTACCAGAAGGGTGGTAAGATAGGACTTTTCGGAGGTGCCGGAGTAGGTAAGACAGTACTTATTCAGGAACTTATCAGAAATATTGCAACTGAGCATGGTGGATATTCAGTATTTACTGGTGTTGGAGAAAGAACAAGAGAGGGTAACGACCTTTATCATGAGATGATGGAATCAGGCGTTATCGAGAAAACTACCATGGTGTTCGGACAGATGAACGAACCACCTGGAGCAAGAATGAGAGTTGGTCTTGCAGGACTTACAATGGCTGAGTACTTCAGAGATAAGGGTGGAAAGGATGTACTTCTTTTCATTGATAATATCTACAGATTTACCCAGGCTGGTTCAGAGGTTTCAGCGCTTCTTGGACGTATGCCTTCAGCCGTTGGTTACCAGCCAACATTACAGACAGAGATGGGTGCTCTTCAGGAGAGAATCACATCTACTAAGAACGGATCTATTACATCTGTTCAGGCTGTATATGTACCAGCCGATGACCTTACTGACCCGGCTCCGGCTACAACATTTGCACATCTGGATGCTACTACAGTTCTTTCAAGATCAATCGTTGAGCTTGGTATCTATCCAGCCGTTGACCCGTTAGAGTCTACATCAAGAATTCTTGATCCAAGAATTGTTGGTGAGGAGCATTACAAGGTTGCAAGATCAGTTCAGGAAATCTTACAGAAATACAAAGAATTACAGGATATCATCGCTATCCTTGGTATGGACGAGCTTTCAGAGGATGATAAGCTTGTTGTTTCAAGAGCAAGAAAGGTTCAGAGATTCTTATCACAGCCATTCTTCGTTGCAGGACAGTTTACTGGTCTTGAAGGAAGATATGTTCCTGTAAGTGAGACTATTCAGGGCTTCAAGGAAATTATCGAAGGAAAGTATGATGACATTCCAGAGAGTTACTTCCTTAACTGTGGTGGAATTGATGATGTTTTAGCTAAGGTAGAGAAGTAGAAAAGAGGTTGTAATGGCAGATTTACAGACAATAAAGCTTCTGGTTAATACGCCGGACAGAGTTTTCTACCATGATGACGCTACATTTGTTGAACTTTCTACCAGTGAAGGCGATATAGGTGTTTATCCGGGACATATTCCGCTTACTGCAGTTGTTGTTCCTTGTGTTCTTAGCATACACAATGGTAATGATGTAAAGAAAGCTGCGGTACACGGTGGAATTATAGAGATTCTCAAGGATAAGATAACTATTCTTGCTGAGGTGGCAGAATGGTCAGATGAAATCGATGTAGAAAGAGCTAATGAGGCGAGACTGCGAGCTGAAAAGAGACTTGCCAGCCATGATTCTAATCTGGATATGGTAAGAGCAGATGCAGCGCTTAAGAGATCACTTGCGAGAATTAAGGCTGTTAATTAAATAATATGTATAAACCTTCCATTATCTGGGAATATTTCAGGTGATGGGAGGTTTTTTATATGGTAAAGATATATAGATTTCAGAGGCTGATGATAGCAGCCGCAGTAATTATATGGGCAGTATTTGCCGGCAGACTTGTATACAAGGGCATAAAGGGTGAGACAATGGATGTTGTAGATACATTTTGTGAAAATGTGTACTATGATATAAGTGCCGACATATCAGCGACAGGAAAGCTTGATAATGGAATGTCGGATACTGCAAAGAAACTTATGATGACACAGATGGCAAAGACTCTGGGACTTAACAGATATAATATAACGGAGGATGAAACAGGAACATATCTTACACAGCAATCAGTTAATGGCAGCGCAGATATATCAATAAAAAAGAGCAGTACAGGAGAATATTTTATAACTGATATAGAACTGTATAAGGGATTTGAGAGCACTTCAGATTATGAAAAGCTGATGAAACAGGTGTTAGAGGAATATGGAATAGATACTCATGTAACAGTCAGCATGAAAGGAAGCATAGCCGGGGATATGTCACAGTATGATAAGAGCGAGGTCAGCGGTAAGATGCTTAAGATGCTGGGTGCAAAGACTGTGACTACGGGACAGATACAGGATTCATATGTTGTGTACGCTTATGCTAAAAGCGTTAAGGATTCTGTAAGCATAGGGAAGAATAAGATAAATGTTAATATAACAATGAATTATGACGAGACAAGGGGAGTGACGGATATACAGCTTTCAACACCGATATATAATGAGGATTTCTGATGATGATTTTTTAAGGCATGAAACTTGCTATTGTGGTTTTTGTCTAAAGAGATTAAAATAACCATGTATATCCAGAGGATAAATCAAGAAAAGATGAGGCAGATATGGAATTAAAAGAGCTTTTAGATAAATGTATTAATGACAGGCTTATTGATCTTACAATAAGCGGACAGAAGGTAAAGAATGAAGAAGCTGCGATGAGGGTCAAGATACGTCCTGTCCAGCTGAAAGATGAGATAAAATATCAGGCATCAGAATTCGTAGGGAAAAAGGTGCTTCATGCTAATTATTCAGAGGAAGAGATTAAGATAAGAATTACAGAATATATGCAGAACACATTTAAACAGGCGCAGTTTAATATGACAGATGCGACTGCCACGGTGCTTAGTTCAAAGAAGGGCGCATGTACCTGTAAATATAAGAGGCTTGCACAGATAAAGAGCCAGAAGGACATGTCACATAACAGAACCAAGACATATATCCTCAAAGAGGGCGAGAAGGTGGATTTTCTTGTTGATCTTGGAGTTATGACTAAAGAGGGGGCAATTGTAAGAACAAGATATGATAAGTTCAGGCAGATTAACAGATTTCTTGAATTCATAGAGGATATTCTGCCACAGTTAGATAAGGATAAAGAACAGACAATTATAGATTTTGGATGTGGAAAATCATATCTTACATTTGCAATGTATTATTATCTCAAGGTACTTAAGGGGTATAATATCAGGATAATCGGACTTGACTTAAAGAAGGATGTAATAGAGCACTGCAATCAGTTAAGAACCAGATACGGCTATGACAAGCTGGATTTCTATGAGGGAGATATTGCTTCTTACAAGGGGGTTGAGTCTGTAGACATGGTTGTAACACTTCATGCATGTGATACGGCTACAGATTATGCACTTGCCAAAGCAGTAAAATGGGGTGCGAAGGTTATACTTTCTGTGCCTTGCTGTCAGCATGAGGCAAACAGAACAATTGCAGATGAAACTCTCTCACCTGTCATGGATTATGGAATCTTAAAGGAAAGATTTGCAGCAATAGCGACAGATGGTGCAAGGGCAAAGCTTTTAGAATCTAAGGGTTACCAGACACAGATACTTGAATTCATAGACATGGAGCATACACCAAAGAATCTGCTTATAAGAGCTGTTAAGACCGGAAAGCCTGATGCTAAGGCTTATGAGGAAGTACAGAATATGAGCAGGATGCTTAATATTGACCTTACGCTAAAGAAGCTTTTGGAGGATTAAATTGAAAAAAATCAGGAATTATAGTATATCAGGTTCTAAGTATTTTATACTTGGAGTTATATTTTTAGTTACGGTTATCATAACATTTATATCAATGAAATTCGAACAGATAATGCCGTCAGCAACCACTATGGCAGATGCAACTCTTCCAACAGTTGCAATGGATACAGAGGCAGGTACACAGTATAATGTGCTTCATGGTTACACTTCGGAGCTGGATTCCACATTATTCTATGGCAACATTACACCTGTTGCAAAGGACAGAAAGCTGACAGTTACAATTAATACATACGGAGAAGATATTGAAGGTGTGGCATACAAAATCCGTTCTTTAGAGGATAAGTCGCTTATCGAGAATACTGAGATTAGTGATTATGATAATGCAGGCAGCAGTATAAATGTTACATTTAACATAAAGAATCTTCTTGATACCGGGAAAGAGTATGCGCTTGAGATTGTGCTTAAGACAAAGAAGCATGAGGCAGTATATTATTACACAAGAATTGTTTATGGAGTGGATTATGACCTTCAGAAAAAGCTTGATTTTGTCATGGATTTCAATGCATGTACATTTGATGACAGTAGACTTAAGGACATAGCCGGATATCTTGAAACTTCAAGTTCAGGCGATAACACTAATTATGGAAAGGTAAATATTAACTGCTCATTAAGCCAGGTCGGCTGGGGAGACCTTGACCCATACGTAGAGAGTGATATTATGCCGGAGGTTATATCAGTTGATGATGATGTGGCAATATTAAGACTTAGTTACAGAGTTGGAGCAGCAAATGATTATTCATCAAGTGATACATATACAGTAAGTGAGTATTATAGAATACGGCAGACTAACAGTGGTTTCTATCTTCTTAATTTCGAGAGGGAGATGAATCAGGTATTTGACGCAAGGAATGACCTGACTTCAACGGCGAAGATTAATCTTGGAATTAATTCTTCAACAGATGTTAATTGTGCATCTGATGAAAAGGGAATATATACCTATTTTGTTAATCAGGGTTCACTGTGGTGTTTTAACAGCAGTTCACAGACATTTACAAGAGTATTCTCGTTCAAGGGTGAGGAGACTGATTCTGTAAGAGAAGGTTATGATGCCCATAACATTAAGATAATGAAAATAGAAGATAACGGAGATGCAACATTTTTAGTATCAGGATATATGAACAGAGGAGAGCATGAAGGACAGGTTGGCGTATCTTTATGCAGATATTCGTATTCAGATAATGATGTTACTGAAAGACTGTTCATTCCAATGGCGATTCCTTATAACATTCTCACACAGAACGTTGGTGGCGTTTCTTATGTTTCTAACGACAAATTCTATATACTTATAGATGAGACTCTGTATTCTGTAGACCTTGTAAGTAAAGAGGTCATGACAGAGATAACAGGACTTAAAGAGAATTCATATGCTGTATCAGATGCCGGAGATGCCATAGCATATAGTGTGTCAGGTGATATATGCAACACTGATACGATAAGAGTTCTTAATATGAGCAACGACAGCGCTTATGAGTTAAAGGCAGATGAGGCAGATACATTAAGACCACTTGGTTATATCGATTCGGACTTTATATATGGAATGGCTCATAAGGAAGATATTGTATCAGATGCAGATGGCAGCAGAACATATGCAATGTACAAAGTCGGTATTATGGATGTTGATTATAATATTATTAAACAATATGAACAGCCTGATATATATGTATCTGATACAGAGGTTGAAGGCAAGAGAATTACGCTTACAAGAATAGTGAAGTCAGGAAGCGGTTATGTGTCAACGAGCATAGACCAGCTTATCAATAAGGATGAGAATGTTGTTGAAAATGTTGTAAAGGCTGATACAATAAGCACAGACGCAAGGAAACAGGAATTATATATTGATCTTATAACCAAGGTAAATGATATATCTGTTAGTTACAGAACTTCAGGCGAGATTATATTTAAAGACAATACGAGTCTGGAACTTGAAGATGAATTCACATGGGATGGAAGGTACTATGTATATGGATACGGAACATTTCAGGGAAGCAGGACACAGCTTGAATCAGCAATAACGCTTGCATATGACACATATGGAACAGTGGTTGACAGCGATTCTAAACCTGTATGGAAAAGATACAGAAGTGCGCAGACATCTATAGATGGTGTTTCGCCGGTTATTGGTGGAAGCTCTCTTGAAAATGCAGTTACAACAGTATGTAATTATCTTGGGGCTGATTATAATGCCGCGGCTTACATGGAACAGGGGTATACAGCAGTGCAGACAATGAACATGATAAGCGGAGTACATGGAATAAGTCTTACAGGAATAACATATGAGAAGGCATTAAGCTATGTCGGAGAAGGAAGTCTTGTGATAGCAAAGACCGGAGAAGACGAATATATAATCATTACTGCATATAATTCAAGTGAAATCGCATATATTGAAGCATCGTCAGGAGCTGTAAAGACTATGTCCATGAATGATGCTGGAAAAATGTTTTCTCAGGGCGGCAATATATATGTAACCTATTATAAGTGATGATATGCACAGGGATTGGATATTATGGCGAAGAAGAAATTATCAAAAAAGAAAAGAAGACGCAGATTAATAAGAAGGCTGATACTTCTTACATTACTGCTGGCATTTGTTACAACACTTGCAATATTTTCACCAAAGATAGTAAAGATTATAAAGCTTGCGCAGGAGGCTAAGGAGCTTGTAAATAAAAGTTCCTTAGACACATTTATGGCATCAGGAACAACAGTTATATACGATACTGATGGCAACGAGCTGTGTACCATGCGTGAGTCAAAGGATATGTATTATGTTGATATAGGTCAGATACCAGATACATTACAGAAATCTTTTGTTGTAATGGAAGATAAAGACTTTTATAAACATAAAGGAATTGATTTCAAGGCTATAATAAGGGCTGTGATAGCTAATACAGAGAATGATGAGATTGTTCAGGGTGCAAGTACAATAACGCAGCAGCTTGCAAAGAATATATTCTTAAGTCAGGAGGTTACCTGGCAGCGAAAAGTAAAAGAAATATTCGTGGCATGGGATCTGGAAAAGAAATATACAAAGAATCAGATTCTTGAATTCTACTTAAACAACATATATTTCAGCAATGGATATTATGGAGTTGGAGCCGCTGCAAGAGGGTATTTTGATAAAGAGGTCAGTGAACTTACACTTGCAGAGCAGGTATTTATAGCAGCAATCCCTAATAATCCTACGAGATATAATCCATTGACGAATTATGACAATACAGTTGGCAGAAGAGACCTTATACTTGGAAAGCTGTATGAGAATGACATGGTCAATTCAATGGATTATTATACGGCACTGGATACACAGGTGGTGCTTGCACAGCAGCCCGAGGTTTCAAAGAACAATTCTGTCGAGACATATGCAAGGCATTGTGCGACAGAGAGCATGATGCAGGCAAATGGTTTTGTGTTCAGAACGAATTTTAACAATGATGATGATTATGAGCAGTATAAGGAAATATATGAGAACAGTTATACGCTGTTTCAGCAGAAACTGCTTTCTGGAGGATACAAGGTATACACAAGTATCAACATGGATGTACAGCAGATGCTTCAGGATGCTGTTGATGATAATCTTAAAGGATATACCGCAGAAAAAGACGGAGTGTATGAAATGCAGGCAGCAGCTACCTGTATTGACAATTCAACAGGAAATGTAGTGGCTATTGTCGGTTCAAGAACTCAGGATTTAGATGGATATACTCTTAACAGGGCATATCAGAGCTACAGACAGCCCGGAAGCTCCATCAAGCCTGTGATAGATTATGTTCCGTATCTTGAAAAGGGCAATACACCTGACACCATAGTTCAGGATGAATACATTCAGGATGGTCCGAAGAATGCAGATGGAACATATATGGGAAGCATTACATTAAGAACAGCGGTAAGTCTTTCACGAAACACAGTTGCATGGAATGTACTTAAAGAACTTACACCTAAGGCTGGCAGTTCATATCTTCTCAATCAGGGATTTCATAAAGTATGGATGGATAAAGAATACAATGCGATTGCCATAGGCGGCTTCACATATGGTGTGTCAACAGAGGAGATGGCAGGTGCGTATGCAACAATAGCTAATGAGGGCGAGTACAGAAGAGTTACATGTGTATCCCAGATAAAGGATACAAGAGGAAGAATAGTATATGATTCATCTGGCAGGGGGCAGAAGATATATGATGCTGAATCGTGCAGGATGATGACGGATATGCTTGAAACTGCTGTGAATGAAGGAACAGGACGCGGGGCAGCACCAGATAATGCAATTGTTGCCGGAAAGACTGGAACAACGAACTCTAATTATGATTCATGGTTCTGTGGATACAGTGCTTATTATACAGTGGCTGTATGGCAGGGATATGATTATCCTGCATCAATCCCACAGAGTCATACAAAGGATATATTCAGGCAGTTTATGCAGGATTCACATAAGGCTCTGGCAAAGAAGGATTTCCCTAAGTACAGACAGAAGTCAGACAATAAGGAGACAGAAACTGAATCTGTAAGTGAAACACAGACAGAAACGCAGTCAGTCAGTGAGACGCAGTCAGTAACACAGACGCAGAAGGGCAGTCAGATCCAGTCGTCAAGTCAGATGGAAACAGGCACGGCAAGGGATAATGATGCAACTGCAGGCACCAGACAGGATAGTACGGCAGGAGGAAGTGAAAGCCGGGCAGATACAGATAAGCCGGCAGAGACTAAAGGGGATATCTCAGGTTATTAATTGCAGATATATCGTAGATGTAAATAAAATAATACTTGCAGAAAAGTGGATTGTATGATAAATTTTAGTGGGGTAAACTTATAGAAATATAAGGACACAAAACTAGAAGTCTAAGGCTAACGCTATGATGGTTCGGTTGCATTTAGGAAATGTTTCTTAAATGCAGCCTTTTTTGTTTTAGCAGAGACTTGAAAATAATTGTTGATAGTGTCAAATGGCACACGAAATTAATGCATAGCAGGGAAAACCTACTAAAGTTGCTAAATATGATGAAGTGGTAGGTTTACTAAGGGGATTGCTTATGAAAAAGATATTGATAATAACATTAATGGTTATATGTATGATTTTCAATATAACAGCATGTGGAGTAAAAAGTAATAATACCAGTAAGTCGCCATTAAGACAAACAAAGGATATGGCAGAAAATGTCTATGATGCCATAAAGAATCATGACAGTGAACAGCTAAAAGAACAGTTCTGCGAAAGGCTGCAGCCGGGGAAAGAGACAGCGGTAGACAAGATATATGAATATATTGATGGAGAAATAGAAACGCTTGAGACAGATTTTGAAACAGATAATTATGCTGACACAGGAGGTGGAGAAAATAGAGGAGATAAATTGTCAAAGGGATTTAGTTTCGGTATATATGTTGTTTCTGATAAAGGCACAAGATATGAAATTGTAGGAAAAGGAGATGTAATTAATACTATTGAACCTAAGAATCAGGGACTGCAAACAATAATTATATATCGACAGAATGAAGATGGAACATGGAATTACAAAAACAATGTCTTTAGAGTAGGAAGTGAATTAGATTAAGCGTTGTAATGGAATGTCGGATGTATATTGGAGACCAGTTATGAAAAAAGTAATAACACTATTTTTAATTTGTATATTGATAATATTTAATACCGTATCATGTGGATTTGATTTGAGCAATAAAAGTGAAACAATATTAGAAAAAACTGAAAAGATGGCAGAAAATGTCTACGATGCTATAAAGAATCATGACAGTGAGAAGCTTAAAGAACAGTTCTGTGAAAGATTACAACCGGGTAAAGAGACGGCAGTAGACAAGATATATCAATATATTGATGGAGAAATAGAAACACTGGAAACAGATTTTGAAACAGAACACTTTGCAAGAGCAGGTGGTGGTGGAAAGACAAGGGGAGATAAATTATCAAAAACATTTGTGTTTGAAATAATCGTTATTACGGATAAAGGAACTAGGTATGAAATAGGAGGCAAAGGAGATATAATTAATACAATAGAGCCGAAAGACCAAGGATTACAGGTGCTTCATGTGTATAAGCAGAATGAAGATGGAACATGGGATTATACAGATGATTATCTACAGATAGGAAGTGAACTTGATTAAATATCATAATGAATAGCTTAAATAAGCCGTTTAATTATGAATGAAACATTTATAAAATTATGAGAAAAATATTAATAATGTCATTAATGGTTATATTTATAATTTTCTATGTAACAGCATGTGGAGTAAAAAGTAATAATACCAGTAAGTCGCCATTAAGACAAACAAAGGATATGGCAGAAAATGTCTATGATGCCATAAAGAATCATGACAGTGAACAGCTAAAAGAACAGTTCTGCGAAAGGCTGCAGCCGGGGAAAGAGACAGCGGTAGACAAGATATATGAATATATTGATGGAGAAATAGAAACGCTTGAGACAGATTTTGAAACAGATAATTATGCTGATGCTGGGGGCGGGGGAGAAATTAGAGGAGATAAATTATCGAAAACATTTGTTTTTAGGCTGGTAATTATTACGGATAAAGGAGTTAGATATAAGATTGGGGCAAAAGGCGATATCATCAATACAATAGAGCCGAGAGACCAAGGATTACAGGTGCTTCGTGTATATAAGCAGAATGAAGATGGAACATGGAATTATTCAAAAGGTTACTTGCAGATAGGAAGTGAATTAGATTAAGAATTAAGATAAAAAGCGGAATCTGACAATTGAATCAGTTGGCATAGATACGTTTTCTGCTGTTTTCCTTTCCACCGCCGCTTCTGAGGATTGTGTCGATCTGATCCTGCGGTATTCGGCCGGCAGCAGCAGACGCAGCTTTTCCGTTTTCGGGAAGAAAAACAGAGCAAAAAGCAGATAGACAGCCAAGGCGATGTAGGCGCCTCGTGAGAAAGACAACAAGATGGCTACCAAACAGACTAATTGGAGCGGCAGCACCCATCGCCGCATGAGGCAAATCCAGCCGGAGAGCATCAACAGGACTTCCGCCCAGATATTGGTGATGTAGCCCAACGGACTGAACAGGAAACGGAAATGGTAGGTGTCTTCAAAGCCTGCTTCCAGTACCGAACGGCGAAAGACCAAGAAGGAACAGATTGCCAGCAGGAGGGCGGCTCCTATCGGGAACAGACTTCCTACGCGGAAAATCTGTAAGGCACTTTCGTGGGCGAAAAGCCGACGGCAGACGAAATAGACCGTCAGCATATAAACAGAATTGAAGGCTGCGTTCAAGGCCGGAATCGGACAGGTGGCATAAAAGCAGGAACAGAGGTCGAACAGGGTAAGGGTTACTACGCAGCCGTCCAGCAGGCTCCATTCCCGGAAGGGTAGCGGACGCAGGACCCACAACGCCCCTGCCACCAGTAGCAGCCCGATCTTGTATGGGTCTTCCACTTTGAATAAGAACAACGCCAGCAGGACAACCAACATACTTGCTATGCCGGAGGTATATATCTGCCCCGTTTGTGGAATCTTAGTTGCGGACATGGCGTTTCACAAACGGAGTGACGAGTTTATATACCAAATAGCCGATCAAGGAGATGAACACCACCTGCATGCCGATGTTGCGCAACAGGGCAAAAGGCGGCACCATCCGATTCGACAGGTAGAGTATCAGTTCATTCACCGCATCGGGGAAGGTCTGTACAAACCGGTACAGAAAGGTCGGGATGACATACAGGAAGTAGAATCCCATGAAGAAATTGACAACTACCGAATAGACCAACAGCCCAAACCGTTCCAGCGGACGGATTTGCAGCAAGTAGGGGCGTTTCCCTTCCGGTATTTTCCGCATCTTTTTCCACACATAACCGATTAATTCCAAGGAGCGTTGGCGCAGATTGGGTACACCCAGCAGGTCGGAAGCAATCCAGTAGCCGTCAAACTTGAAGAAGGGATTCAACGTCATCACGAAACCGAGGTTCATAATGAGGATAAGGTAGCGCACGATGTCGTTGCCCGTCAGGAAAAAGCCTGCCAGCAAAAGGATCAGCCAATAGCTTTGGAAATAGACCCCGGCCAGGTTCACCACACACCGTTGTTTCCGGTCGAGTTTCCATACTTCCGTCACATCCGTATAGAGGACGGGGAAGTTCAGGTACAGCCCGAATCCAATGCCGCCGTGCCGCACACCGAAGTATTTGCAGGCGGAGGCGTGCCCCAGCTCATGAAAGAACGACGAACCCAGCATGAAGGCCAGCAGTCCCACCACCAAATAGACATTGACCTTGTTGTTGAACAGCAAGAGGTCGGGTGTATGGAAGAAGAACCAGGCATCCAAGGCGACAGCCACAAGGAGCACGGCCAGCATATACCAACGGTTGAACAGGAAACGGAACGCATCCGAGAACTTGTCGATCGCCGCTGCACTGAACAGTTCCTTTTCGTAGAGGAAGGAATGCTTCTTCTCTTTAGGTACAAACAGGGGCGTAATGAATTTGTCGATAATCAACCGTACTTGTTCGGTCGTATATTTGCCTGCCTTCTTTTCGGCATAGGCGACAATGGCCTCTTCTTCCGTCTCGTGGCGTTGCAACTCTTCCACCAACTCCACAATGGGCTGGCTGGCTTCGTAGTATTGCCCGCCACACGAGAGCAGTACACGCTGTTCTTGGGTAGATGCTGACAATTTCTGATGAATGGTAATATCGTTATATTTGCTCATATTATCTTGCTTTTAAGATGGCACTGTTTATATTGGCATCAATATTCTTCTCTTCTCTGGATGTCTTTTCCCCAAAGTCGAAGGTATAAGCCAATTTTATATAAGCAGTCTGTTGGTAGATGCGACTGGTTTGTACTTGGTTGTAACGATATACACCATAATCAGCATATTCACGGTAATGGACATGCCTGGTAAAGGGATTATCCGTCCCCACCTCTGCCATCCAATTCTTTCCGCTGTAGCGGACAGACAAACCGTAGGAGGCAGGGGACTTGATGAAGGCACGTGTCGTTTCATTCAATATCTTTTCTGTTGTCTTAGCATACGCATTGATGGCAAACGATTTGATGAAATAATTGATATCGATAGAAGCAATTACGCTGTGCTGAGAAAGACTTTTCACTTCCGGTACATACATATACCGATAGCATACTCCGATATTCGTCCGAAGATTATCGCTGAATCGGCTTGATATGCGAATATCCGCTTGAGCCACATTAAAACTCTCCTTTGAATCATAACTATGTATAATCTTATCCTGCTCCAGAAAATAGTAATCATAAAATTGATGTTTATTCTGATTGAATCCGAAGTTTCCCTGCAGGTTGAAGTATCTGTGCAACGTGCCTTCGTATATCAGGTAATAATTCAGATATTGCGTATTATCAAGATTGGGATTGCCACGCAAGATTTTATAACGGTCAACTGTCTGGTTGACATTGTTCAGATAGTTTATTCCGGGTTGGTTGTTCCCCATAGAAAATCCCATGGCGATCCATTGCTTGGAGGTCATGTTATAACGTAACCAGCTATTTGTACGAAAGAATAGTTTACTGAATAATTTATCGCCATGTAGCTTGTAGTTCTGCCAAGAGATACCGGGACCAAACATTAGTGTGAATTTATCCCCGAACAAGTGCGTATAGTCTACCAACAAGACTGTTTCACCATTCCAGAGATGCTGCCAATAGTCATAATCTCCCTGATAGCTGACCGATGAAATTTTATGTGCATGCCAGATTCTTGAATAAAGAGAATTGGACTTGTCTGGTTGAAATGTATAAGCGATATATGGTTCAAATTCAAACAAATCTTCTTTACTTTTCGTGATAGATGTAAGCTCATTCTCTAAATAATTCCGGTTATAGTGATTATTACTATACGAACCTGTCAAATAAGCTTTTATTTCGTGTACATCAGAAATATGAAAAAGTCCGTTCAAAGAAGCTGAATATTTCTTCTTATTATTAAATGTAAGATTCTCTGACTGATAAATTTGTGCTTGATTTTGACCATATTGTAAAATCTCACGTTCTCGGTTGAGAGGAGTTTCATTACGTACAAACGCTAAAGAGGCAGAAAGATGGTGCTTTTCTGTGTCATGGCTCATCTTGAATTGTGCATATTGCTGATTATTTTTATAGCTAGCATCATCTGAATGGGTATAACAATCAACCAACTCATTTGTTAGAGCCATAGATTCTTGTTTTTCCTGTTCCACACCATCATGTTTCTGCATGGCTGCTCCCGCAAAAAAAGTATAGGTCATATTTTTATCTGATATTTTGGCACCAAGATTATAGTTCCCTTTTGTATAACCTATATTCTGAGTTCCATCTAATGTAACATATCCTCCTGTCTGGTGAACTTTAGTAATATAATTGATAGCTGCATTATCGCCTACAAAAGGACCCGTAACAGGCAAGGTATAATATTCAACTTGCTTGATATCTTCCGGTTTCAAGTTTTCCACTTCACGCATCTCAGCTTTTACACCATTAATATATAAAGTTGCTTCTCCAGTTATTGCTGTTACTTTTTTCTCTTTACGATCCACTTGTAGTCCCGGTATCATCAGGTTGTGAAGTAAATCATATCCACTAAAAGCATGTTTGACTGATTGTTTGTCAGGTATCACTAACAAGTGATTATCTTTTTGAATAAATGAACTACCAGTAACAGTGACTGCATCCAAAAGAACATTATCATCCCTCAAAACTATCATAGGCATCATATAATCTGTCACAGGCATTTCGAAGTTGATGTAACTCTTAGTATACCCGATACAACTGACTGCCAATATATAATTTCCGGCATCCAATGTCTTGATCCGGAAGTTTCCATCATTATCAGTCACTTCACCACTTACAAATGCCGAATCAGTAGTCAATACCTGAATTGTTGCAGAAGGTACTGATTTATTGGATTCATCCACGACTTTACCCGTCAGCACTTTTTGTGCGTAAGAAGGTAATACAACACCACATAATATAATAAGAAGAAGTTTCATGCTTACAAATTTTTTATTAACAATACCAATATGAAGTATCCAAATGAAATAGTTATGTTTTTAAGCAAGTAATAGTATTGGCAACCAAATTGGTTGCCAATACTATACAATCATACAATTTTGTCACTTATTATGAGAAAGACCCCCACAGTGACATTCACAGTCTGAAATCAAAGAGATATCAGATAATTGCTCTGTCGTAACTAGATCAACTAATCCTCCTACAGCTAATGGATCTGTTTCTAAACGCTCTTCCAACTTTTGCAAATCAAATTCAGAATACTCTGAGTTTAAAGAAACTAATTCATCTGTCTTCATTTTGATAAGAATTAAATTAAACATATGTTAATAGAAAACTATTTTGCATTTTCTTTGTATGCCTTATTTATCATAAGATGAAATGTCTTTTTGAATAATTTGCAATCATAATCTCTTTTCGTTGCTTTGTAAAAAGGGCAACCACCGCCACAAATAAGAGCATATTTGCAATGATCACAAGGTGTATAATTATATCTGTCGCTTCCCATTTCTTCTTAACTACATCATTCCATACAATGCCATTTTTAGAATAATGTCCTTTAATATTTGTTTTGTCATCAATAACCTCCCAACATGGATAAATATTTCCAAATGGGTCTAATATATGCCCATTAGCTTGTGCAACACAAGTTATAGGCATAAACAGTAAAGGTCTTTTGTCAGACATAGCTACACTAATTCTTCGATATAATGTAGTATCTGTACGATATGGATCTATACCCAATTCCTTTTGCTTTTCTACAAATTCATTTATTGAAAGGAAGTCGATATTTTTATACTCTTCATCAGTTATATACTGATTATCCTTTAAAAATCCAAGATAAAATTTAAATTTTACATAGTCATAAAATCCTTTTTCTTTAAAGTATTGCTCTAATTCTATGTATTGATTGAGGTTTTGTCCGTCGGAATTCATTCGAACAGCAACTTCCACACCTTTTTCTAGAGCCATTTTTATGTTATCTATGATTCTGTCAAATGTATTATTATCAGAAAAATGAGGTCTTCTTTGATTATGAAAATCTTTAACTCCATCAACTGTTACCTGAAGTTTATAGATTTTATCCGGACTCAAAAGATTCTCAAAATGATTAAGCTCATAACCATTCGTAATAGCACAAAATAGGAAACCTCTTTTACATCCTTCCTCGACAATATAATTTACAATTTCTTTATTTTCCTCAAGTAGAGGTTCCCCTCCATACAGAGTTATAGTTTTCTTACGTAACCTTGGGTTGGGCTGTATTAAGTCTTGTGCAGAATAAGCCAAATCTACCTGTTCTTTTGTAAAGGTATACCTGCAATGACTATTCTTCATATCTCGTTTTTCATAGCAATAAGGGCAACGGAAATTACAATTATATGTTACAACCCAAGTAAAAGTTGCATCTAAAATTTCATGCTTTTTATGCAAAGCCTTAGCCAATCTTGCCACATAAGCATATTCCTCTTCTTGCGTCTTGGTTGTTATATAACCTCTTTTTAATAGGGTTTGTAACATAGTCTCCGAAAAGTCATGACCTTTGGCAACTGATTTTATCTTTTTCAATAAGCCTCCTGAGACTATATCCATAGCCCCCGTATAGCCATGAATCAGCATATACTTGCCTTCTTCTTGTTCCAGTTTGACCGGAATCATGTAGGATGATGTTCTTAATGTTTCCATATTCTTAGTGCCATTTTACTTGTTTATCCTCAATTGTAAATATCCGTTCGGCTGAACCCTTTGTATAGTCGCGCAGCCAATAGAGTGCCCCTTGTGGGATGTTCTTGTATAACAGGCGGTCATCTTCGGTGGCAGTCTGTTTGCCTAAAGAGACCCACTCACCCTCTTTCATATAGAACAGTTCATATTCATGTCCTTTGCGGATGCCGTTGTCATCGTTGCGAATGATGTAACGTATATGGTCGATTACGGTAGTTTTTTCCAAGTCCAATCCACCCCACGACAACGAATCATTCGTATGGAAAAAGGTCAGGGCATCGCCGTCGAACATTTTATCAGCTGTGTTGCGAGGGTAATAGATACTGGGTTCGTATTTCCCGATCACTTTCCCTTGCAGGGGCTGATCATTTCCTGCGGTATAGAACTCCACTTCTGCCATGTTACCATTGGTTTTGTCGGAGGCTAAGTAACGGACGTATTTAAAAGATTTCGACTCAGCAACCTTTACTGTAGTATACTTAAAGTCGGGTTCCTCCGTAAAGGTATAAAGTGTAACGGCATCGCTGAAATCAGGCAGATTTGCCCCTTGGAACTTTCCTCCTACCATAATTGGAGGCAGGTAGTCCAAATAATCGGCATGTTTGTATTTGCGTTCCAAGACATACTCCATCGTTTCTGTCTGTGGTGTAAAGTAGGAAATTTGTCCTAACGTGTCCAACAGGAAAGGATTCCCCACCAATTGTAGCTTCTTGTCCGCGTACAAAGCGGCATGATAGACAATGTTCGGGCCAATGGCTTTAAATTCCGCTTGTTTTCCTTTGACATTCCCCCAGGCTACAGGTGTCCATCCTTGCGGGTCGAACACGCAAAGGTAAGCGAAACGTCTATTAGGAGTTTGTTGTAGATCAATCGTTATATCTTTGGCTTCAATAAAAGGATAATGATCGGTAACATCCTTCCGATAAGCATCCATAAAGAAGGCAGGGACATCTTCATTTCCATGTTGCATCGCCAACGAAGCAGGTTGTTTGCCGAAAGTCCGTTGATAAACTTTCGGCATTTTGTGTCGGAAACGAATCAAATGTTCATCCGGGTTCTGCTCCGCACCGGAGAAATCATGATATGTGCCATCATTATCATATACGACATTAAATACATGTCCTTGATTCCCATCGCCCCAATGCGGAACGGTCTCGATACCCACCGGGATTCCGCAAGCCCGCATGGCATATACCGCCAAGTTGGCATAGTCTCCACATAAACCGAATTTGATGTGAAATAATGTTTGCGGTCGTAAATTAATAGGCAAGACACTTCCACTGGCCAAATGGATAGGTAATTTGATTAGCTCGTCGTTGATGACTTTACAGGCTTGTTTCGCTGTCTGGATGCTGTCATTCATCAACAGTGGTTCGAACCGTTCGCGGTACAGCGTTCGCCATGCTTCCGGGATTTCTGTCCCGACACGATAAGGCAACACCCATTCACAAAACTCTTCGAACGTGAGGTGTTGATTCCACGGGCAGTTCCATACGGCAAATGCCTCGTCGATATTCCGGATCAGGTAATCGGCAGATAGGTTCTGCACATCCCAATGCAACACCGTTTTTTCCTTCAGGTATTGGGCTTGCTGTCGGAAAGTCTCATATATATAAGGTATATCATACTCTTCTTGCTTGATTTGATACACCGAATCGATGAAGGCATAATACTCGTCAATGGCAGCCCCTGTCAGGTAGCCTTTATCCGCCATGTTCCCAATCAGGAACGCTGCCGCACGAAGCTTCAGCGAATCGCCACTCTCCTCATAATGCCGGAGCACACGCAGTAGTTCGCTACGGTTGCCACCCGCTTTCGAGAGCGCCTCTTCGATACCCGGTGCCGCTGTTTTCATTTGACAGGATACCAAGAATATAGCCAATAAGATGTAGAGGGCGTGTTTCATGACTGATAGTTTTCTCTACGTTTTTACTCACTGTACATTATTGTATCACGTTATAAAGATTCTCAATCCTACTTATTATTATTGTTTAGCAAAGTCCACAACGTAGGTTTGACCTTCTTCAGTCGTCAATACCATCTGATAAATGCCTTTTGGCAAATGAGCCACAGAAATCACATACGTACCAGCAGGCACATCCACGATTTCGCAATAATAGAGAGTACCGTCTTCATCTACAATCTGTATTTGCAGATTATCATGCGCTTTTGCAGATTCCAAGACAAATTCATCTTCGACCGTTATCATGTCAAGAGAGAGATTTTCAAAGTCTTCCCACAGAGAAATATCTGTTTCATGGATTTCGGCAGGTGTATTCATACAAACCAACCATGCCATACTTACTACACATATAACTTTTTTCATACGCTTATAACACCGTTTTTATTTCAAAACGGTGCAAAAATAAAGCTATTAGTTGGGGAATGCCTCAAAAACTTGTTCACAAAAAGTTTACAAATTACTCACTGAGATAAGTAATTATAAATCAGTGATAAACTTATCTAAATCACTCGCTGAACCATCTTTATTGAAAAACTTCTTGTATAAGCGAGTACGCAAATTGGAGATTGCCGATACATTTCCTTTATTCATTACTTTAGGAAAAGCTTTGAGCGGAACTTCCAGTTTTAATAAAAAACAAGTCCGCAATTCTATCTCTGAAATTTTAGGATAAAGGGTATGTAAACGTGGAATGAATTGTGGAAAACATTGTTTGATCAAGTCACGTAATTCTTCCCATTGCGGGGCATTCTCCGGTACATGATCCCAATGTTTTTCTTCATGGAACCATAGATAGATTGGCGTCTGCCGCATTTCCTGTTTGCGAAGTTCTTTTTCTTGTCGTGCCAGCACCTTTTCATCCATATAAAGTTGGATATGCCGGTTTGAAATTTCCAGTTGGGTTATTTGATATTGTAAATGTTGGCACGTTTCGGTCTTTTTGTCCCGTTCTTTTTGGGCTGCTTCTATCAATAGCTCCAATTCTTTTATTTGGGTTTGGTTCTTTTGTATTTCATGTTTCTGTTCCTGTTCCGTATCCTTCTCTCTTTCCAATTCAAGCCTCAAATCGGCTAACTTTTTTTCTTGTTCCGCTACGTTTTGTCGGTACTGTTTGAATCGCCGAATGCCCCTGCTGAGCAGTATGCCCAGTCCCAATAAGATGAACAGGGCTAGATAGAGAAGTTTTTGCTGGCGTTCGGTTTGCAGCAATAAGCGATCTTTCTCTTGTTCGATCTGTTGGTAATTATAAAGCGTATGTATTTTGTAAATCGCTTCCGTTTGTGTCCTTCTGGCAATACTGTCTTTCAGTTGAGAACTTTTACGCTCGTAACGGAGCGCCTGCACCAGGTCTCCTTGTTTTTCACTCAAAGAAGCAAACTGCCGGTAAACCTCACGCTGCACATCCAAAGAAACCTTTTGTTGTAAAGACTTTCGGAAATACATCGAGGCAGAATCAAGTTGTCCGGCATGGAGGCAAATCTTCCCTTGTGAATACAGCGCGATCGGATTTTTGTTTTTTATTTCTTGTGGTAGCTTGTGTATCAAGGCTGCACCTTTATCGATCATTCCATGATCCATAAATGCTGAGATGTATTCATTTAGAATAAGGTTAGTTGCAATAGAATCTTGAGCTATCAAAGCTGTCTTATAGGCCCGTTGGTAATAATAAGCCATACTATCTATCTGTTGGTATTTATCGAAAATACGGGCGATATTCCTTAAACTGACGGAAACTCCTCTTGCATCTCCATGCTTCTCATAGATTCGGTATGAAACTTTGATCGCCTGAATAGCTTCCGAATATAATTCTTGGTAAGCGAACAAGTAGCTCATCTGTTCATAGATGCGACCTGACAATTCTGGTCTGTCACATTCGTGACTGATTTCAGCAGCTTGCTGGAAAGCTTGCAACGATCGTGGCGAATCCCCCAACGTGCGATACACCCGTCCTAACATATAATAAGCCTCTAGCCGTTTGGCGGGATCGCCCTGTTTGTCGTAATAAGCCACGATGGGTTTGATGACAGAGTCCGAGGCCTGTTGGATGCGTAACTTATCTTCAGCCCGCAAAGTCAAAAGGGCATGATACATCCGCGTTTCTTCCGGCTCTTCCGAAAGGATGGAATCGACCGATGACAAATAAAAACGGGCACTGTCCGGATTCGTTTCCAGACAACGAATAGCTTGCTGCATCGCTTCCGGGTATTCTTGATGTGACCCGCAAGCCACGAGGCAGAGGCAAAAACCAATAAACAGGACGATGCAACTTTTCATGGGCGCCTAATCAATTTACCTGCAAAGATATAGTTTTAAGAATTATATCAGGCTATCTGTTAGCTGAAAAAGTAACACACCTGCTACATATCAGGCAGAATATATGTCAGTCAGTCCATCAACAGCCATTTCCATGCAGGAATAACCTCAATATCTTTGTCTTCTACACGTATCGTCCGTTCTTCATCCCTTGTTATAATCATCAGACGCTTGCAGTCTAAGAAAGAGGACAATTTGACAAGAGCCTTCGTTTCGCGGTATCACCTCATGGCGAGGTACCTCGTTCTGATTATCCGCCAAAACTGATTTCAAAATCTCCTTATTCATATATTGTCTTATTAACAAGACGAAATTAAGCAAATATTGTCTTATCAACAAGACAAAATCAAGTAAATATTGTCCTATAGGTAAGACAATATCGCCATGATACGATTAAAGGAAAGAATTTATTTCGGTTTTTCCCCCCCCACAATACATAGGCCCGTGTATATACATGAATTGACAAAAACATAGGCATGAAATGATGAAAACATAGGCATGAATTTTGGAAAAGATGCCTTACATACCCCCTATCCGATTTTCTTTTATACCCTTCACACACTCCCTTATCCTGCTCATACCCTGTGATTTCCTGTGAAGGGTGTGAAGGGAGCGTCATTTACGCCTGCTGGATGCGCAGCACGCAGCGCCTCTACTCGCCGATTCGCCCTTGAATCACCAGAACCAACAGATATACAAATAGATAGAAAGAGTATGAAAGAACATTTTTTGAATTTACCAGTAGATGGGACAAGGACTTCTAAAAACGAAACGAACGGGAATCGAAAATGATTCTCGTTCGTTTCGCTTTTAATTCCTACTAGGAATGATTCAAAACACGCCGGCTTTTGATGAATTCCCGGCGTGTTTTGATCAAAAGCCGGCGTATTTTGAGAAGCTTCTATAATTCAAACGGATCATACGGAAAAAGAACCACTTCACCGGCTTGCAAAGAAGCTTGTACATCGATCAGACGCTGGTTAGAACTTCCCCGGAATAACAAATCCTCATCTTTCTGGGATTCGATAAACGGACCGTCCACCAACACGTCAATCTGTTCGAGCAAGGCTTTCTGATCCGGCATTTTCACAAGGTTTTCAAACAGATAACCGGTATAACACCAGATATTCTTATGACTCTTCTCCTTGATGGCTTGAGCCAGTTCTGTAAAACCTTTTGCCTGATACATCGGATCTCCGCCACTGAAAGTAACATTGGCGAACTCATCAGCCAGTACGCGTTCCAGGATTTCTTCGGTTTCCATGGCTTGTCCGTTCCCTTGATTCCACGACTCCGGATTATGACAGCCCGGACAACGGTTTGGACAACCGGCACAATAAATAGTAGTCCGGAAACCCGGACCATCTACCGTCGTATCTTCTAAAATATCTAATACCGAGATCATCTTATTCTCCTTTGTCTGTATGCGTGACACGATCTTTCAATTCAGCCAGTTTGGCTTTGTTCCAGCGGTCTGTTGTTCCAACCAGATAACCGGTAATACGCTGCAACTTATCCAAGTGCTTGCTGCCACACTTCGGACATACTTCCAACTCGGCTGCAGAGTTTTCATAACCGCAATCCAGACAACGATTCCGGTTATGGTTTACGGAGCCGTAACCGATATTATATTTATCCATCATATCCACCACCTGCATGATCACTTCCGGATTATGGGTTGCGTCTCCATCCATTTCTACATAGAAAATATGTCCACCGCGAGTCAGATCATGATACGGAGCTTCTATTTCCGCCTTATGACGGGCACTACATTTATAATATACAGGGACATGGTTGGAGTTGGTATAATAATCGCGATCGGTAATTCCCGGCAACACACCAAACTGTTTGCGGTCTTTTGCCGTAAACTTACCGGAAAGTCCTTCCGCCGGAGTAGCCAATACACTGTAATTATGCTGATACTGCTCGGAATACTGATTAGCGCGATCACGAATGTAAGTAACAATCTTCAAGCCCAATGCTTGCGCAAAGGCATCTTCGCCATGATGTTTACCGGTCAATGCGACCAGACATTCTGCCAAACCAATGAATCCAATGCCTAATGTTCCTTGGTTGATCACAGAAGCGATCGTATCATTCGGTTTTAATTTCTCGCATCCCAGCCAAAGAGAAGACATCAGCAACGGGAATTGTTTGGCAAAAGCCGTCTTCTGGAATTCCATCCGCTCATGCAACTGTCGGGCTGTTACGTCCAGCATATAATCCAGTTTGGAGAAGAACATAGCAATACGTTCGTCCTGATTTACTATAGACATACATTCGATCGCCAGACGAACAATATTAATAGTCGAGAACGACAGATTTCCACGTCCGATAGATGTTTTCGGACCAAAGCGATTTTCGAACACACGAGTACGGCAACCCATCGTCGCAACCTCATGCAAATAACGCTTCGGATCGTCGGCTTTCCACTCATCGCTCTGATTAAACGTAGCATCCAGATTCAGGAAATTCGGGAAAAAGCGACGGGCAGTCACTTTACAAGCCAACTTATATAAATCATAATTCCGGTCATCCGGCAAATAACTGACACCACGTTTCTTCTTCCAGATCTGGATCGGGAAAATGGCCGTTTCCCCGTTTCCTACACCTCGATAAGTACTTTTCAGTAACTCCCGAATGATACAACGACCTTCGGCCGATGTATCTGTTCCGTAATTGATAGAACTGAACACCACCTGATTACCTCCTCTCGAATGGATGGTATTCATATTATGGATAAAGGCTTCCATAGATTGGTGTACGCGGCTGACCGTACGGTTCACGGCATGCTGCAAGATGCGTTCATCACCAGTCAAACCTTCCAAAGGCTTATCCAGATAATCATCCAACGGAGCCTGATACAAATGTGAATAATCATTCCCCGCCAACTGTTCCAACACCTTGATTTCTTCAATCAAACTATAGCGGACATACGGAGCGAGGTAAAAGTCGAAAGCCGGAATAGCCTGTCCGCCGTGCATTTCATTCTGAGCCGTCTCCAACGAAATACAACCTAAAATACTAGCTGTCTCAATACGTTTCGCCGGACGAGACTCACCATGTCCTGCCGAAAAACCATCTCTCAGAATCCGATCCAACGGATGTTGTACACAAGTCAGGCTCTTTGTCGGATAATAATCCTTATCGTGAATATGCAGATAATTATTCTCAACAGCCGTTCTCACTTCTTCGCTCAGCAGATAATCATCCACAAACGGCTTGGTCGTTTCGCTGGCGAACTTCATCATCATACCGGCCGGCGTATCCGCATTCATATTAGCATTCTCGCGGGTAACATCGTTCGACTTGATATTGATAATCTCCAGAAACATATCCCGTGTCTTTGCTTTCCGGGCAATGCTTCGCTGATTCCGATAAGCAATATATTTCTGAGCTACATCCTTGCGGCTGCTGTTCATAAGTTCCATTTCTACAGCATCCTGTATATCTTCCACCGTCATTTGAGGCGCACCTTTAAAAGAAATGCGGTCCGTTATCTGGCGGATCAGTTGCATATCTTCTCCCATCTGAGTATGCAACATAGCTTTTCGAATAGCCGTAGCTATCTTTTCCTCGTTGAAACCAACGATACGTCCGTCTCGTTTGACTACTGTCTGAATCATGTCTTACTCGATTAAAAAATCTATTGAAATAAACTTCGACAAAGATAGTTTCATTCTCCATAGATTTTCATTTCGGAAAACTTTTAGATGGTTAAATTTTGTCAATCAGCTAATATTCAGAATAAAATAAAACCTTTTGGGAAAACTTTATTTTAACAATGAAAATTTTGTTTTCCCAAAAGGTTTTATATAGGATTTATCTTTTTACTATTTTCTTCCATTAAATTCCTTAACGGCATCAAACATCGCCAAGATATTTTGAGGAGGAACATCCGGTAAAATATTATGAACGGTATTAAATACAAAACCACCGCCGGCCGACATAATTTCCAAACGTTCCAATACTTGTTCGCGCACTTGTTCGGGTGTTCCGTTATTCAACGTGCCGACAGTTTCTACTCCACCGCCCCAGAACGTACAGTCTTGTCCGAATTCTTTCTTCAGAAATTCCGGTTCCATTTGACGGGCATTCGTTTGTACCGGATTGAAGATTTCAATACCTGCCTCAATCAAATCAGGCATCAACGAAGAGATCGAACCACAAGAATGGATAAAGGTATGCATTTGACTATGCGTCTTCACATAATCGCACAGCTGTTTGTGCCGAGGTTTAAACAACGAGCGGTAAGTATCTACATCCATAAACGGACCGGAAGTCATACCTAAGTCGTCACCAAAGCGAATAATATCCACAATATCACCAACCGAGTCACAAACTTTAGCCAGCGTTGCCAAATGTCTTTCCAACAATTGATCCAGCATCCGGGCTACCTGATCCGGCTCACACAATAAATCCATCAGGAAATTATCCATCCGTCGCAAGAAAGTTCCCCATTCAAACAGGTTACAACCACAGACAATCATCAAAGCTTTGTCTGTTGATGCTCTCAGCTGAAGTGTTTTTTCTCGCAGGGTTTTCCAGAAATCCGGATCTTGAGTATGATCCCACGGGCTATGTACGTAACGAGACCAAAGTACGCGTCCCATTTCTTCGTCCAACGTATCATAATTCTCCGGAAATCCATTGATATAAGGGAAGTAAGACTGATCAAAGAATGTCGCACCCTGAGGCATCAAGGCCAACAATCGCTTTCCATCCTCATCATAACAGTGATAAGAACCATCGGCTTGTTTCACCGGATTGAAATGAATCGGATAAAAGGCTTTATCTCCATTGGCCAGGATTGTTTCGTGCCAATCTTTCTCTTCCGTATTAAACGCACGTCCGATATCCAATACATCAACCCCAAAACGATCGATGATCGACATATCCGGTTGTGCCAGTTGTTGTACAACATCATAGATCTGTACCGGAAGATCAGTTCTTCCGATAGCCTTTAACAAATTAGAATAAGCAATAGCCGATATACCGGAACTCGGTGTAGAACCCAAATCAACCGGTACCTGATCGGGCTGTATATGTGCAATCGCAGCCAATACTCTTTCTCTTGAATTCATAACGAAAATGATTTAATACCTACTTTTAATCAAGCTGATAACTTAACTCCCGATTTATCCTTCCCCACTCATGCCTATGATGAAAGAAGAAACAACCAAAATAAATAACCCAGCATACATCCACCGGTAAATAGAAGGTGTTGCGACTTTCCATTCTCCGCGATATAATCCCCATAACGTGGCAAAGACAATGGTCAGAGACATTAATATTCCCCAAGCCGTAAATGAATACGTACCCATCATGCTCTTTCCCATTCCATAGAAAATCATATTGACAAACCACAAGAAGCCGGCCAATCCACTAAACAGATAATTCGCAGAGAGCGATATTTTCTTCGTCCGGACAAATAAGGATAAAGTTCCGTTCCGTTTGGCCATCACCAAGCACCAGATCAATGTAATACAGAAAGAACCAAAGAACAATACTGTAAAGATCGGTAACGTCAGAAACAGGCTGTCTGTTCCGGAATCAGCAAAAGCAGCAGCTATTTCTCCGCCCTGTTCTATGCCTAAAGCCTGAGAAGCTCCGGTAACGCCCACGAAAAGAGCCAGTAATAATCCTTTCGTAAAGTTGAGTTCCGAATCAGCTCCTGCCATCAGTTTGTCTTTCTGATAACCGGCATACGCACTGACGGCAACACCCAACGCGGCAATCAGCAAACCTATCAATAACAATGTCCCGCCAGATTGCTGCATCATGACAGACAATCTGCCATCCAATAAAGGAGGAACTATCGTTCCGAAAACCATCATTAAGCCCAAAGAGAGCATAAATCCTAATGAAACGCCCAAATAACGCAAGGACATACCAAATGTCAGATTACATATTCCATAGGCAATACCCAATAGGAAAGTCTTCAACAACGTCCCTGTTCCACAAGCCGCCAACGAACCGATAAAGTCTGAACAGAATATAAAACAAGACAGAATCGGGACAAGTACATACCCAAACAAGCTATAAATTAGCCAATAATTCTCCCATTTCCATTCTTTTGTCTTTTCAAAAGGCATGGAAAAGCTCCCGGAAGTGAAAGCGCCGATGGCTATAATTCCAATTCCGGCCAACAAAGTCGTGTCCATTTATAAAGTCTTAATCCAAGTGAAATACCTCTTCCATTTCAGCCCACCATTCTCCTTCTTTACGGGTAGCTACCGGATCCTGACAAGGATTACATAATTTCCACCATTCTTGTGTGGTGGGATCGGCAGCCATCTTCTTCATATCCGCTTCATAATCGTTGCCAACATACTCATAATAACTGTAAAGCATCCCATCTTTGTAGTAAATTGAATAGTTGCGGATGTTGCAAGCTTTGATCATTTCCAATACGCCCGGCCATACATTTGCATGAAGGCGTTTGTACTCTTCCAGTTTTTCAGGTCTTACCCCAATAATACTTCCTACTCTTTTCATGATAATTAAGTTTAAGTGATTCAGTTGCAAAGCTACAAAATAAATCGATGGATCCATAATTCAAAATACGAGTATATTTTGTCTTTTTCCGTTATTTATCCTGATTCTCACATCTTTCGAAAAAGACTTTCGCATTTGTTACTGTATGGGTTTATTGGTATCTTTGGCAACAAAAACATCAGAAACACATGAAAGCTTTATTTTCCACCCAACGAACAAGCAGACAGCTCTTCTTATTGGTTCTGCTGATTGCCATCGGCAGTCTGTTGTCTTCTTTATTCGGACTGGGTTTGTTCCAGCTTATCTGCGGAACTTCTACCGGAATGGAACAGCATCCGGATATGATGCGCCTATTTCAATTCATTACAGCTGTCGGAACCTTCCTGCTTCCTGCCTTGCTTACGGCCTGGCTGTGCAGTGATCAGCCGAAAGCCTATTTAGGATTAAACGGAATACCCGACGGACGATTGGTGATCCTTGTCGTTGCCGGCATGATCCTTCTCAATCCGGTTATCAGCCTGACGTCTATGCTTAATGAAAGCATGCAACTACCGGCTTGGGCTGCTCCTCTTGAGAATTGGATGCGGCAACAGGAAGATTTGGCCTTGCATTTCACCAACCTGCTAATCGAAGGCGAAGGCATTTCTCCCCTATTCACCAATCTGATTGTTATAGCCCTGACAGCAGCTGTCTGCGAAGAATTCCTCTTCCGTGGTACTTTACAGCAGATCATCGGACGCTGGACAACCAACCAACACGCCGTTGTCTGGATTTGCGCCATTCTTTTCAGTGCTTTCCACCTGCAGTTCTACGGATTCATTCCGCGTATGATCCTGGGAGCTTACTTCGGTTATCTGATTATCTGGACCCGGAATATATGGCTGCCGGTTCTGGCACATTTCTTCAATAATGCCGTCAGTGTTATCGCCATGTCGGACAGTGAATGGAAAGAGAGTGAATGGGTCAGCGGCAAGATTTCGGATGCTCACTTGTGGCCTTATATAGGTATGGCGGTCTTAGCATTGATCGGCTTTGCCTTTATCATCCGATATATCCGGAAACTCAGCATTGATGCCTGAGAAATTATCAGCTTCTAAAAAGAATATAAAAGGCAGAATCGGTAAAAAGAAGACCGGTTCTGCCTGATTTTTTATCGTTCCACCCTTGTGGAACGACCGTTTCACCTAGGTGGGACGATCGTATCACAGCCGTGGAACGATCGTATCACCCGGGTGAAACGATAAAAAGCCAATATGATTTGATTATAAATCTTTCTTTCGAAGGACGAAATCCCTACCCAGATATTTTTCCCTAACAATCTCGTTTTCGGCCAATTGTTCTGCCGTTCCTTGGAACAGTACCTTTCCTTCAAACAACAGATAAGCACGATCGCAGATACTCAATGTTTCATATACATTATGATCGGTAATCAGAATACCGATATTCTTATGACGCAAACGCGCCACAATCGTTTGAATATCCTGTACTGCAATCGGATCGACACCGGCAAAAGGCTCATCCAGCATGATAAACTTCGGATTGATGGCCAGACAACGGGCAATCTCTGCACGACGACGCTCACCACCCGACAAACGGTCGCCCAAATTCTTCCGAACCTTCTGCAAACCAAATTCCGAAATCAAGCTCTCCAGTTTTTCCCGCTGATATTCTTTCGTTGTATTGGTCATCTCCAATACAGAACGGATATTATCTTCTACTGTCATTTTGCGGAAGATAGAAGCTTCCTGAGCCAAATACCCAATTCCGTTGCGCGCACGCATATATACCGGAAACTTGGTTATTTCCATATCGTTCAGAAAGATTTTACCTTCGTTGGGCGTAACCAATCCTACTGTCATGTAGAAGGTTGTTGTTTTGCCGGCGCCATTCGGACCTAACAACCCGACAATCTCGCCTTGTTTGACATTGATCGATACATGATTCACGACCGTACGCGCCCGGTATTTCTTCACCAAGTCTTCCGTACGAAGTACCATTTGTTGATTTTCAGCCATCGTTCTCATTAGTTTTGTGCAAAGAAACAGAAATAAATCATGCCAAACAACACTTCCATACCGGATATTTCCCTAACTTTGCCCTCTGCAACAAAAGAAATTCGAGTAAAAATGATAAAAGCATTACATCAAGTAGGAGAATATGTCATGCTGATGCGGAAAAGCATCACCATTCCCGACCGCTGGAACATGTTCTTCAAGCAACTTGTCAAAGAAATTTACAAATTAGGTGTTGATTCTCTTTGGATTGTGGTTATCATCTCCGTATTTATCGGAACGGTAATTGCCATTCAGATCTCATTAAACATCAGTTCACCGCTGATTCCGAAGTTTACCATCGGTTATACTACGCGTGAAATTATCTTGCTGGAGTTTTCTTCCTCCATCATGTGTCTGATTCTGGCAGGAAAGGTAGGAAGTAACATTGCTTCCGAAATCGGAACCATGCGTGTAACCGAACAAATTGATGCGATGGAAATCATGGGTGTCAACTCGGCCAACTTCCTGATTCTTCCTAAAATGGTTGGAATGATGGTATTTATTCCTGTACTGGTTATCTTCAGTATGTTTACCGGTATCTTGGGTGGTATTGCAGCCAGTTATTCTTCAGGAACAAACATGACTCCGGCTGCTTTCGAATATGGTTTGCAATTCTATTTCAACCAGTTCTATATCTGGTATTCTATTATCAAATCGGTGGTTTATGCCTTTATCATTTCTTCCATAGCCGCCTACTTTGGATATAATGTGAAAGGAGGAGCACTTGAAGTTGGTAAAGCCAGTACCAATGCCGTCGTGATGAGTAGTATCATGATTCTGCTGGCCGACGTAATATTAACGAACTTAATGTTGACTTGATCATGATTGAAGTAAAGAACATTACCAAATCATTTGAAGGCCGTCCGGTATTGAAAAATATCAGTACTGTATTTGAAGACGGGAAAACCAACCTGATCATCGGACGAAGCGGATCAGGAAAAACTGTAATGATCAAGAACATCATCGGATTGATGCGTCCGGACAGCGGACAAATCCTGTATGACGGTCGTGACCTTACGTTGATGAATAAAGAAGACCTGAAGATTCTCCGGAAAGAAATGGGAATGCTTTTCCAAGGCTCGGCGTTGTTTGACAGCATGACGGTGCTCGAGAACGTCATGTTCCCCTTGGATATGTTCTCGAAAGCCAGTACAAAAGAAAGACAAATGCGCGCTGAATTCTGCCTGGACCGTGTAAACCTGTCGGAAGCCGGTCATCTTTATCCGTCGGAAATCAGTGGAGGTATGATGAAACGAGCTGCTATTGCCCGTGCCATCGCTTTAAACCCGAAGTATCTGTTCTGCGACGAACCCAATTCCGGACTCGACCCTAAAACATCTTTGGTGATCGACGATCTGATTCACGACATAACTATTGAGTTCAACATGACAACCGTTATCAATACACACGATATGAACTCCGTTATGAATATCGGAGATAATATCGTATTCATCAAAGAAGGTGTCAAAGAATGGCAGGGAACAAAAGAAGACATCATTACGTCAGACAATCAAGCATTAAATGACTTTATCTTCGCATCCGATCTTTTCCGCAAGGTAAAGAAAATGGAAGTAGAAGAGCTGAAAGAAGGACATAAATTGTAACAAGCCACAAAAGGGTGTGCCTTCACACCCTTCACAGCAAATAACAGAATATGAACAAAATAGGAGCGTGAGTGAAGGGTATAAACAAAAATCGGATATGGGTAAATGAATTCTTATTTTTACCTGCTCATTTCAGCGGTCTGGATGATGGCATACTTAGAATTGATATATGAAAGGC
>OGYL01000116.1_pt1 | contig 53653 bp, 39 predicted proteins | sample 1576541 | NCBI WGS metagenome assembly OGYL01 (sample SAMEA3541551, study PRJEB24748) | human gut metagenome | biome: human gut; feature: human-associated habitat; material: faeces | place: China | collected 2012 | reverse complement strand
CTCAAAACAAAAGCTCAAATCTGCTATTTTTTGCTTTTTTAGTCATTCTTTTTCCGAAAAAGGTAAATCGTTGCCCAACAGTTAGTAACCGAGGGAAAAGGTTCTCAAGCTGTTTCCATTGTACTTGCAGGAATGACATTTGCCACTGTTGTAGGAGTTCCATTGGGAACGGCTTTAAGCACTTTGTTCTCATGGCGTTTAAACTTTTTACTTATAGCTTGCTAGGGAATGATAACCCTTTATGGCATCGGAAAATGGATTCCACAAATTAACCGATTACCGGATACGGGATTTAAGGGGCAATTTCGTTTTCTTAAATCGCCTGCTCCTTGGTTAATCATAATGGGAACATTATTGGGTAATGGTGGAGTATATTGTTGGTATAGTTACATAGACCCATTATTGACAAATGTTTCAGGCTTTTCGCCGGAAAGTCTGACATGGCTAATGGTAGTAGCGGGTTGCGGAATGGTTTTCGGAAATTTGTTGGGCGGACGTTTTGCCGACAAATTTCAAGCCGGACTTGTGGCGGCAATCGTACAATCATGTATGGTTATAACACTTGTGCTAATTTATTTTCTATCACCTGTTCCATGGGCATATGTTGCGTTAATGGTTATAGGTACTGCGGGGTTATTCGGTGTCGGTAGTCCTTTGCAATATCTTAATATTCGTTTTTCAAAAGGCGGAGAAATGTTAGGGGCGGCAAGCATTCAAATGGCTTTCAATGTAGGCAGTGCCATAGCTGCATATTTAGGTGGATTAGCTTTAAATACGAATGGGGATTACCGTACTCCGGCATTAGTAGGTATTCCACTTGCTTTATTGGGCTGTATATTGTTGTTTGTCCTACACTATAAATATGAGCAGAATTTCAAATCCTGATTAAAAACTTTTAATCGACATAGCATATACCATTTTCATGAAAGAAGAAATAAGTAATATATTACTACAAATAGACTTGAAAATTGATGAAATCGACCTTTATGGTTATGATATTATCGAAGATTCTCTTTCAATGGTACATAAGCTGCAAATAATTAAGGAGAATTTGAAGAAGAAAAATACAGATTTTGATACTCCCAAGCAAAAAACAAGATACACCTTATTGAGATCATATCTTCATGCAATAGAAGATACAGAATATGTCAGAAAGATTAATTTAGGCAATTAAAATATGACTAATTTAGTCTTGACTAACAAAATGAAAAGTGGTTGTTCTTTTGATGGCAGTCATCTCGTGTGACCGCCATCATTTTTTATTTACTTACTGTAAATTCAAAGTTACGATATAAAAAGTACAAATCAATTCCATAAACGTTCATGTTTCCAACCGTTGCAAAATCCCATAGCTGTAATATCTATTGAAGGGAAACAATTTAATAGATTAGCAACTTTTTCGTTGAAGTTATTATTTGGAGAAATGGACGCAAGGAAATATCTGATTATACATAGCCGGTAAAAAATCCTTTTCTTGCCTATTTTCGATGTGTCAATCCATGTGTTTGACATTTTGCGCGGCTCTGCCGGGTTCAGCATAAAATCCCTATTCCATATCCTTGCATGGTGACAGCACATGTTGCGAAGATTGGCAAGCACCGTCAACCACGAGGTGAATACCTGCGGTTTCAGTCCGAAATAACCGGCTATGCGTTTCATCAACTTATTACTGGCGATGTTGAAATAAATATAATTCAGATTTCCGAAAGACAGCACTTCCGTTATCATCCATGCCGGAGGATAGCTTTCAACATAATTGCGCCTGAAATCCTCGATGTAATCCTCCTTACTCGATGCCAGTTCCTTTTCTATGACAGCCAATGTCTGGTTAAATTTATCCGCATTGGCAAAATATTCCGGTTTTGTTATCCAATATTTGTCATTCAGTTCTTGACATCCGACATTTGCCAATATGCTTCGGATGGCGACCTCTATTTTTTCAATCTCATTGAAAAGGAGTATGCGCAGTTTCTTGTCAAAGCGGTAAAGCGTTAGTGCTTGTTTGAAAGTCGTTCCATCCTTTAGTAGCAAATCCTCCTTGGGATTTTTATAAAAAGGATAAATATAGGCAGATAACCGATGATAGCCAATGTTCATCAGGTAATTCTCAACTTTCTGCTCATCTTCCATGAGCATACCACGTGTCTTTAATATCTGAACAATCTGTTCCGGAGAGGAATAGGGTTTGGTGAATTTCGTTTTCATATAGGTATAATAAAAAAACGCCCCGCCGATTTGAGCATCGTTGAGAGGCTTGGCAGGTTCTAATGTTGTAAAGGCAACAAATCTTTTTTAAGTACCAAAATATTCGATAACTTTGTTCTCAAAACTGCATTATGAATATTTGCCAAAGCATTGATAGCTGTTCAGTCGTCCTCTTTTTGAAATATAAATAGTGATACTAAAATGGTACTATTTTTCATATATTCTCTTTTGTTCATTAAATAATACGCACAATATCAAGCAGTTATAAAATCATTCAAATTGTCGTCCAAAACTCCTTATACAGCATATTCTCCGGTGTGTATGTAATGTAAGCACCATTTTCACCTGACGGCAATGTACCTTCCCCACGTCCGATGATGTTAGAAAACTGGTTGGGTGAATAGTTATAACCCGTCTGTATATTGAAAAGGTTAAAGAAGTCCACCCACAACCGTCCCGAATGGTACACTTGTGTGCGCAATGCTAGGTTTCCGCCACTCCATGTCAATGAATCGGTAAAATAGCCGTATTCCGTCACTTGGTCGAGTTGAGGATAAGATGTGTTGCACCAATAATTAAGGCGCATCCATATCTTTTTGTTCCAACGGTGGTAGAACATCCCACTGAACTTATAAACCATGTTCTTGTCTTCGTAGCTTGCCGTATGGGTCTTTACATGTTCGGCCGAAGCACTGAAATTCAAATCCGTGCCGTCCTTGATGCGGTAAGACAGCCATGTCCAAATTTCATTACGGTGGTAGGCATTTTCGCTCAGCAGGTTTCTCGTAAGACGGTCTTCCTGTTCATAATCTTTCCATGTAAAATTATATCCCGCGCTAAAATAAAAACGATTGTTGAAAAAACGACGGTTCACTTCGCTTTTAGTCCAAACGTAGTCCATGTGGTTACGGAAATAGTTATCGGATGCGTAACCGGTATTCTGCCGGTAATTCTTGTCGCTGGTCCACCCATCATTGATGTAATTAAAATCATAAGTATAGTTCCATACTCCGCTCCGGCCACGATAATACAGGCCCAACGTATGACGGTCGCTATTGATACGAGAAACCCCACTTTTCCCTATGGTTTCTTTCTTTCCACTGTCAAGCCACAAACGCTCCGCTTCAGCATACGTGTAATCATCCTTGGCATCGGCAGAATAGTAATATGAGGCCGACACGGAATGGTTCTTGTTTATTTGATGGTCTATGGCCCAATAAGTGTTATGTATACGAAAAAAATTGGTAAACGACATCGGTGAAGTTGTACTTTCCTGCAAGCGGTTCACATGGTTCGTATATGTACTTTCCGCATTATTCTTTTCCGATTGTAAAAACCGGAAATTATACCGCCCGATGAAGTTCCATTTGTTTTTGGTATAAGTGAATGAAGCGGAAGAATAGTCTCCCGAGAATTTTTTATTTTTTCCATTATCTTCATTGGGCCGGACAGACATTTGTTGGAACACGTTTCCCTCATACCCTGTATAATCGGGTTTAGTATGCAGGTTAATCAACACATCGTAATTTGCATATTTCCCTGTGGGATTGGGCACCACGTCCACCTTGCTGAAGCGAAGGTGATGCAATTCCTTGACGTAGTCTGCCGATTTCTCCAAACTGTCCACTAAGATTAGAATATTGGAGGAACCGTAATAGGTGAGTGCATTGTTGGCGTAGTTGCAATCGATTCCGGGAATGTTTCCCAACATTTGTGCCGTATTGCGTGCGCCCTTCCGCATGGATTCAAACGCTTCAGATTTTCAATTTGTTCCAAACGTACAGCTGTATTGTCTACTTCAAGGATATCGATAGGATCCTCTTTTTCCAAACGATATTTGTTAGTGCCGACAATTGTCTGGGCACCGGAGTCGATACGGGCCTGAGTACGTGCCGCAGCTTCTTCAATACGCATTTTGGGTACTCCGGTTTCGATAGCTTTCGCCATACCGCCCAAGCTTTCAATTTCCTGAATATGTTCCCAAGCCTTGTGAGCCAGTTCGTTAGTTAAAGATTCTACATAGTAAGAACCACCCCATGGGTCCACGTTCTTGCAAACATATGTTTCTTCCTGAATATAAATCTGAGTATTACGTGCGATACGTGCAGAGAAGTCGGTGGGCAATGCAATTGCCTCATCCAATGCGTTGGTGTGCAGTGACTGGGTGTGTCCCAATGCTGCTGCCATAGCTTCAATACAAGTACGACCTACATTGTTGAACGGATCTTGCTCCGTCAATGACCAGCCCGAAGTCTGGGAATGGGTACGCAATGCCAGTGATTTCGGATTCTTCGGGTTGAACTGCTTGACAATTTTAGCCCACAGCATACGTGCCGCACGCATTTTGGCAATTTCCATAAAATGATTCATGCCGATAGCCCAGAAGAATGACAGACGCGGAGCGAATGCATCGATGTCTATACCTGCGGCTACTCCGGCCCGAAGATATTCCAAACCGTCAGCCAGTGTATAAGCCAATTCAATATCTGCTGTGGCACCTGCTTCCTGCATGTGGTAGCCCGAGATGGAGATGGAATTGAACTTAGGCATTTTTTGTGAGGTATATTCAAATATGTCAGAGATGATCTTCATGGAAAAGGCAGGTGGATAAATATAAGTGTTACGCACCATAAACTCTTTTAAGATATCATTCTGGATGGTTCCGGCCATTTCTTCCAATTTGGCTCCCTGTTCCAAACCTGCATTGATATAGAATGCCATGATGGGAAGTACGGCACCATTCATGGTCATGGAAACAGACATCTTGTTCAAAGGAATACCATCGAACAAAACTTTCATATTTTCCAATGAGCAAATAGACACGCCTGCCTTACCTACGTCACCTACTACACGTTCATGGTCGGGGTCATAGCCGCGGTGTGTCGGAAGGTCGAATGCGACAGACAAGCCTTTCTGGCCTGATGCCAAATTACGGCGATAGAATGCATTACTTTCTTCGGCAGTGGAGAAACCTGCGTATTGGCGGATAGTCCAAGGACGGAAAGTGTACATCATGGAGTACGGGCCGCGAAGATAAGGAGGAATACCTGCTACATAGTTCAAGTGCTCCATGCCTTCCAAATCTTCTTTAGTGTAAACAGGCTTCACATTGATGTGTTCCGGCGTTTTCCAGTCGGCGGTGATGCCATTTTCTTTTTGCCATTCCATACCATTCTGAGGTTGAAATCCGGCATATATATCTATATTTTTAAAATTCGGTTTCATTGTTCTTCCTTACTTAATTCCTAACTTAGCGTTGTATTCTTTCAATGTGTCCAATACGTTGACACGTACATGGATAAAGTTTTCGATGCCTGCGGCTTTCAGCTCTTCCATACAAGCAGGAGCACCTGCAACAATGAAAATAGCTCGTCCGTCCAATGCCTTGAATGCAGGAATAGCATATTCTGCATATTCATCATCGCTGGAACAGATAACTACGATGTCTGCACCGGCTTTCATAGCTGCTTCGACACCGGCCTCTACTGTGGGGAAGCCCAAATTGTCGATTACTTCGTAACCGGCACAAGCCAGGAAGTTGCATGAGAATTGGGCACGTGCTTGACGCATGGCCAGATTACCGATAGTCAGCATAAATGCTTTCGGACGTTTGCCGGATTTCTCTGTCTGCAAACGAAGTGCTTCAAACTGGCTGGCAGCACGGTCGAAGTTTAATGTGGCAAACGGCTTTTCACAGCTGTCATGATTACCTCCACAACAACATTTGGCTTCTACAGGAGCCTTTTCGCCTGCTTTTTCATTGAAGTTAGGATATTGGTTGGTACCCAGTAGAATTTCTTTGCGTTTTGAAACGGAATCGTGGCGGGCCTTGTTGCTTGCGTTGATCGCTTCCTGTACTTTTCCTGCTTTTACTGCTTCCAGCATTCCTCCTTCGTCTTCTACTTTCAAGAATAATTCCCATGCCTGTGTGGCAATAGAAATTGTTAAATTTTCAATAAAGTAAGAACCCGCGGCGGGGTCAACTACTTTGTTGAAATGACATTCTTCTTTTAGCAATAACTGTTGGTTACGGGCGATACGTTCAGAGAAGTCGTCCGGAGTTTCGTAAGTCTTGTCAAACGGGGTTACGGTGATGGAGTTGACTCCTGCCAAGGCGGCACTCATCGCTTCGGTTTGAGTGCGGAGCAGGTTTACATGTGCATCAAACAAAGTCAGGTTGAAAGTGGATGTTTCAGCATGTGCCACCATTTTGCAGGCACAGAGACAAGTACCGTCTTCCGCTTTGTTCGGACATTCGGGCTGGCGGTTGCATTGAGGATGATATTCTTTTACGATGTCCGCCCATAACATACGTGCTGCGCGGAACTTGGCAATTTCTAGAAAATAGTTGGAACTGATGCCGAAATTGAATTTTATTTTCTTGGCAGCCAGTGCGGCAGGAACTCCTGCTTCTACCAGCTTGCTCAGATATTCGTTACCCCAGGCCAATGCATAGCCCAGTTCTTGTGAAATATAAGATCCGGCATTGTTCAGTTCTATCGCATTGACACAGATACAACGGAATTTAGGTAGCGGAGCCAGTACTTCTACCAATTCTTTGGCAGTAGTGATGAAATTGCTAAGGTCTTTGCCTTTTACCATCATTTTACCCATAGGGTCATAGTTGACGGAGCCTTGCAACTTGGTCAGGTCGTATCCTTTCTTTTGGAAGTAAGCAACCAATAATTTGGCTAATTCCACCGTATGTCCTTGGCAAGTGGAGAAGTTTAACTCAATGCATTCCGCACAGATATCATTCAATAATGTTTCGATATATTCAGGACTGAGGTCTTTCTTCTTTACGTAGAATCCCAATGAGTCAACACCTTTGTTCAAAATATCCAGTGCTTTAGCATTAGCCTCTTTAGGGCATTCTACTTTGATTTCCTGACGCACGAACCAAGTATTGTCGTTTTTCTTCGTGCCTCTTACATAGGGGAATTCTCCGGGTAGTCCTTCAGTTGTTTTCAAACCTTCCAGATCTTCCTGGCGATAAAATGGTTTTACTTTAAAACCTTCGTTGGTTCTCCAAACCAATTTCTTTTCAAAATCAGCGCCTTTCAAGTCTGCTGTAATCTTTTCCATCCACTGTTCCGTAGAAACGGCTGGGAAGTCCGAAAAGAGTTTCTCTTTACTATCTGCCATAGTTTATTCGGTATTAATATTTAAGAATTATATCACATACTTTTTCAATAGTACGGGCAAATATACTAAAACCTTTTAAATAGAATCCTTTTTTTAGCTATTTTCATAAAGGAGAAAGAGAGGTTTCTGTCATTTTGTTAAGTGACGAAAACAAAAGATGTTCTTATTGCAAAGTGGATATTGCAAAATAAATAGGAATCATGAAATAATAGTTTTCAAATTGTTGGGCTGAGTGAGGGGAATTCATTAATTTTGCGGCAATTTATAAAAACATAGTATTATATCATGGACTGGTTACAAAATCTATTATTTGATGAAAACTCAATAGCGCATATCGTGCTGCTTTATTCCTTTGTGATTGCAGTAGGAGTGTTGCTGGGAAAAATTAAATTTTTCGGGGTATCGTTAGGTGTTACTTTTGTTTTGTTTACCGGTATTGTCTGCGGACATTTCGGCTTAACGGGGAATACACAGATACTTACATTTTTACAGGATTTCGGACTGATATTGTTCGTGTTTTGTATCGGACTTCAGGTAGGTCCTTCTTTTTTCTCTTCCTTTAAGAAAGGAGGGATTGCTATGAATCTAGTGGCAATGGGGATTGTCGCATTGAACATTGCCGTGGCAGTGGCTTTGTATTATGGTTTGAACGGCCGGATAGAGCTGCCTATGATGGTGGGTATTCTTTGTGGTGCCGTAACGAACACGCCGGGACTGGGTGCTGCCAACGAAGCGTTGAGCCAGCTGAATTACAGTGGCCCGCAGATAGCGATGGGATATGCATGCGCTTATCCGTTGGGAGTGCTGGGTATCATTGGTTCCATTATTGCTATCCGCTACATTTGCCGGATTAATTTGAAAAAGGAGGAAGAGGATATCGCTAAAGAAGAAGCTGCAAATCCTCATCTGACTCCTCGTATGATGCACCTGGAAGTACATAATGAGGCGTTGGCAGGAAAAACGTTGCTTCAGGTCAGAGACTTCATGGGGCGTGACTTTGTTTGTTCACGTATATTGCAGAACGGTCATGTCAGTATTCCTAATCGTGATACAGTCTTCCATCTTGGTGATCAGTTGTTTGTGGTTTGTGCAGAGGACGATGCGGAAGCCATTATTGCTTTTATCGGTCCTAAAATTGAAGTGGATTGGGAAAAGCAGGATACTCCGATGGTATCCCGCCGTATTTTGATTACACAACCTAAAATGAATGGTAAGCAATTGGGTGAGTTTCATTTCAGTAGTATGTATGGTGTGAATGTGACCCGTGTCAACCGTTCAGGTATGGATATTTTCGCTTCACGTAACTTGACCTTGCAGGTAGGTGACCGTGTAATGGTGGTAGGTCCTCAGGATGCGGTGGAACGTGTTGCCAATTTGATGGGTAACTCATTGAAACGTTTGGATCATCCTAATATCGTGACTATTTTTGTGGGTATTTTCCTGGGTATTTTCTTTGGTAGTCTGCCTATTGCGTTTCCAGGTATTCCTACTCCGGTAAAATTGGGTTTGGCCGGTGGTCCGTTGATTGTATCTATTTTGATAGGTCGTTTCGGATATAAATTGAAATTAGTGACTTATACCACTATGAGTGCCAATTTGATGTTGCGTGAAATTGGTATTGCTTTGTTCCTTGCCAGTGTGGGGATAAAGGCTGGTGCGAATTTTGTGAATACGGTTGTCGATGGAGATGGTTTGTTGTATGTGGGTTGTGGTTTCCTTATTACAGTTATACCTTTATTAATAATGGGAGCGGTTGCACGCTGGCATTACAAGATGAATTATTTCATGTTGATGGGGCTTATTGCAGGTAGTAACACAGATCCCCCCGCATTGGCGTATTCTAATCAGACAGCAGGTAATAATGCTCCGGCGGTAGGTTATTCTACTGTGTATCCGGTGTCCATGTTCCTTCGTATTCTGACTGCCCAATTATTGATATTAATATTGGCAAGCTGATATTGGTAAAAAGTATAAAAACAATAAAGTATAAAACTTGTAGGAGGGGGTGTCAAAAAAATGGTAGCTTGAATCATTTTTTTGACGCACCCTCTTGCTGATTAAAAGAATAAATATGATTTCAGTAGATGGATTGACCGTTGAGTTTGGCGGTACCACCTTGTTTAGTGACATATCTTTTCAGATAAATGAGAAAGACCGTATTGCCTTGATGGGGAAAAATGGTGCGGGCAAGTCTACCTTATTAAAGATCTTGGCTGGTGTGCGGCAACCTAGTCGTGGAAAGGTGTCGGCTCCTAAGGATTGTGTGATAGCTTATCTTCCCCAGCATCTGATGACAGAGGATGGGCGTACTGTATTCGAGGAAGCTTCTCAGGCATTCGCGCATCTTCATGCTATGGAGGCAGAAATAGAAGCCATAAATAAGGAACTTGAAACACGTACCGATTATGAAAGTGATTCATATATGGAGTTAATCGAGAAGGTTTCTGCCATGAGTGAGAAGTTTTATTCCATTGATCTTACCCATTTTGAAGAAGATGTGGAAAAGGCTTTGCTGGGACTTGGTTTTATGCGTGAGGACTTCAATCGCCCTACCAGTGATTTCAGCGGTGGCTGGCGTATGCGTATTGAGTTAGCTAAATTATTGCTCCAGAATCCGGATGTATTATTGTTGGATGAGCCCACCAACCATCTTGATATTGAATCCATCCAGTGGTTGGAGGATTTCTTGGTCAATAGTGCCAAAGCGGTAATTGTCATCAGCCACGACCGTAAATTTGTAGATAATATCACGACCCGTACCATTGAAGTAACGATGGGACGTATCTATGATTATAAAGTGAATTACTCCCAATATCTGATATTGCGTAAAGAACGTCGCGAGCAACAGATGAAGCAATATGAGGAGCAGCAGAAGATGATACAGGAAACCAAGGATTTCATAGAACGGTTCAAAGGAACTTATAGCAAAACTTTGCAAGTGCAGAGCCGTGTGAAGATGCTTGAGAAATTAGAATTGGTTGAAGTGGACGAAGAAGATACCTCAGCATTGCGGTTGAAATTCCCGCCTTCTCCGCGAAGTGGAAATTACCCGGTCATTATGGACGGGGTAGGAAAGACCTATGGTGATCATGTGGTTTTCAAGAATGCCTCATTGACCATCGAGAGAGGGGATAAAGTGGCTTTTGTGGGCAAGAACGGTGAAGGTAAGTCTACTTTGGTAAAATGTATCATGCGTGAGATAGAGCATGAAGGGACTTTGACGCTGGGACACAATGTGCAGATTGGTTATTTTGCTCAGAATCAAGCCTCTTTGTTGGACGAGAACCTCACGGTCTTTCAAACGATAGATGATGTGGCGAAAGGGGAGATCCGTAATAAAATACGAGACTTGCTGGGTGCATTTATGTTTGGCGGCCCCGAAGCTTCCATGAAGAAGGTGAAAGTGCTCAGTGGTGGAGAACGTACTCGTCTTGCCATGATCAAACTATTGTTAGAACCGGTGAATCTGTTGATTTTAGATGAGCCTACCAATCACTTGGATATGAAAACCAAAGATATCCTGAAACAAGCTTTGATGGATTTTGACGGTACATTGATTGTTGTATCTCATGATCGTGACTTTTTGGACGGATTAGTGACGAAAGTGTATGAATTTGGGAATAAAAAGGTAAAAGAACATCTTTGTGGTATCTATGAGTTCCTGGAAACAAAGAAAATGGAAAGTTTGCAGGAGTTGGAAAAATAAATTAGCTTTGTATCTGTTAACTTTGGATTGGATGTGGAGATGCAAACAATTTCTATAGATATAAATAAAGTACAAAAAGGAGACGAGACGGAGTTTCGTCTTCTTTTTAATCTTTTCTATCCTCGTCTGATGTCTGTAGCTTGCCGTTTTGTGCCTGAACATATTGCCGAAGATATTGTACAAAGTGTCTTTGTCATGTATTGGGAGCAGAAGTCCGCTTTGATACCCAATGCCATTCATTCTTTCCTTTATAAATGCACACAGAATAATTGCCTGAATTATCTGAAGCACCAAGCTGTTGTGCTGGGGCATGAGGAGGAGGTACGTTTGGCGGAAGAACGCATGGTCTTTCAGCTGGCAGGATCGGACGCCAACGAATTGTGGAATGAGGTGGTTGAGCGTGATATCCGGAAATTGTTGAAAGCTTCCATCTCTAAATTACCTCCTAAATGTCGTCAGGCTTTCGAATTGTCTTACTTTAAAGAGATGACTTATAAAGAGATAGCGGAGGCTATGCATATTTCATCCCGTACGGTGGAAGAACATGTACAGAAAGCCACAAAATTCTTGAGAGAGGATTTGAAGGAGGTATTGTTCTGTCTGTTGTTTTTGCTTCGTTAATACCTTCATGCAGGCTTTTTCTGGAGTCTGTAAAAAATAAAATGCAAAAAAAGCATTTTTTTTTCTTTTTAACCCCGTAGTTCCTTCTAGGTTAATTGTCTTAATAATGAAAGACAATAAAGAAAGTAAATGAAGGACGAAATTTTAATTCGATATATCAATAAGCATTGTACTGCAACCGAAGAAAAAGAGATTTTAGAGTGGTTGAAAGAGAAAGATAACCGTCAGCGTTTATTTGAGCTGGAGCAAATCTGGGGACTGAAAGCTGAAATGCGTTTTTCGGATAAAGGACGTATGGATGAAGCTTATCGGCAACTGAGCAGACAACTTGGCTTGAGTGGGCAGATAGAGAAAAGAGAGAAACCGATACAGAGATTTACCGTCAGGGAATGGTGGAAGTATGCGGCTGTGTTGGTTGCTGTTTGTCTTTTTGCGACAAACTTGTTCTATATCACGAAAGAGGAACCGGAAGCATACAATACGGTAGTGGTTCCGAAAGGCCAACGGGTTTCTTTATTGCTGAGTGACGGAACAACAGTCTGGCTGAACGCTGAGAGCCGTTTTTCTTATCCGGCTAAGTTCTCGGAAAAATATAGAACGGTCACATTGGAAGGAGAGGGCTATTTTGAGGTGGCACATAATCCCAAATGTCCGTTTACGGTGAAATTGCCGATGTTGAATATCAGGGTGTTGGGTACAAAATTTAATGCAAAAGCCTATTTGGATGAACCGAGTTGGATTACTTTGAAAGAAGGTTCGGTAGAAGTATCAACCTTAGATGACAGAAGTAAGGAAAGAATGTCGCCCAATGACCAGGTATATTACACCGTTAGTGATGGCTTGGTGTTAATAAGGAATTCGGCGCAGGCAAATGTGGATAGTTGGACTACTGGTGACCTGAGATTCGACAATAAGACTTTGAAAGAAATGGCAAAGGTTATAGAACGTCGGTATGATGTGAAAATCAGGATTATGGATAGTTCGCTGGTTGAAGAATATTTCACTTGCCATTTTAGGAAAGACTTGACCATAGCCCAGGCGATGGAATTGCTGAAAGAAACCAGACGGGTGGATTATAGAATTGAAAAGAAAACGGTATACCTATATAAAAAATAACAGTATGTGAAACTTTGAAAAACAACGGATGCCTATGAAGTAAAACCTTTGCAAAAAATGAAGGGTCGAAGACGCACCACCATCTTTCGACCCGGATTAATGAGTAACCTTATAATTTATTACAAACTAATCAATTACAAATGTATGGATAATATTATGAAATGCACGCCATTGGGTGAGCAAAAATCACTATGGCTACGAAAAACATTGTTAATTATGAAATTCTTTGTTCTTTTTCTATTATTGGGAACTGTCCCGTGTTGGGCAGGCATCGCTTATTCACAGAATGTGAAGATGTCTTTGGACATGGAAAATACTACGGTGCATGACGTGATTAATGCTATTGAGAAAAAAGGAAATTTCTATTTTACCTATAATCTGAATCAAGTCAATGTCAATAGAAAAGTATCCATTAAAGTAGAAAATAAAACGATTAACCAGATTTTAGATCGGTTATTTTCAAAATCAGGTATCGATTATAAAATAGAAAATCGCCATATTGTATTATATAAGCAAGCAACTCCCGAAGTAGAAGCTGTGAAACAACAGAAATCTATAAACGGTATTGTAGCCGATGAGCAGGGTGAACCTATCATTGGTGCCAGTGTATTGGAAAAAGGTACTACAAACGGTACGATTACTGATTTGGATGGTCGTTTTACTTTATCTATCGGTAAGGGAACTGAATTGATTGTTTCTTATGTAGGTTATACCACAAAGACCGTGAAAATAGGTAATCAGTCTACTATAAAAATTGTATTAATAGAAGATACCAAGACATTGGATGAGGTGGTTGTAATTGGTTATGGTACACAGAAAAAGTCTGATGTTTCAGGTTCGGTAACATCAGTATCGGGTGATAAACTGTCTAAGATTCCTACTGCAAATGCAGAGATGGCATTGCAAGGTATGGCTCCAGGTTTGTCGGTAAACTTTGGCAGTGGTGCTGCCGGTTCTTCTGCCACTTTGCAGGTACGCGGTGTGACTTCTTGGAAAGATGATGATGGCGAGAACAGTGAAAGTAACGGTCCACTAGTGATTATCGATGGTGTTCCGGGTAATATGTCTTATCTTAATCCTGAAGATATTAAATCGATTTCCGTATTGAAAGATGCTGCTACTGCCGCTATCTATGGTTCACGTTCGGCAGCTGGTGTTATTTTGATTGAAACACATCGTGGTACGATGAATTCAGCTCCGAAGATTACTTTTTCCGGTTATTGGGGGTTGAGTGCCATGCCGAAGCGTCTGGAAGTTTGTAATTCAGCTGAGTTTATTAAAGTACGTAAGATGGCATTAACAAATGCAGGTACGGATGAAAGCCGCTGGCCTAAATATATCAGCGAGTACGAGAGAGACCCGAGTCAGTTTGCTGATACTGATTGGCAGAAAGAGTATTATCAACGTGGTTTTACACAAAAATATAACATTGGTTATACGGCAGGTAGTGCTAATTCCAATGTGTCTCTTTCTGCTTTCTATAGTAAGACGGACGGTGTGACTATTGCTACCGGAGATGAAAAGTTCGGTTTCCGTTTAAACTCTGATGTTACCCGTGGTAAGTTTAAAATGGGTGAATCTGTAAGCTATAGCCGTTGGTCGGCCGATTTGGAATCCAATTCGGGTTTCTCTTCCATTTATCAGGTGACGAATATGGAGCCGTTAGCGTTCCTTTATGATGAGAACAACGATGGTGGTTATGGTGGTGCCATCTCTGGTATGGGTATGTCTGATGCCGGTAATCAGGTTGCTTTTAATAAATTGATTGATAATACAAGCTCTACCGATTATATCGCAGCTTCCGGCTATTTGCAGTACGAGCCGATTAAAGGGCTTATCGTGAAATTCAATGCCAGCCGTAATATGTACTTTAGCAAATCTCGTCTTTTTACACCTACCTATGAGATTGGGGCGGCCAAACGAAACACGATGGCTAGTTTATCTGAATCACGTTCGCAGACAACCAACGATTTGTTGGAATTGACTGCTAATTATGACAAGACCATTGCTGAAATACACAATCTTTCTCTTTTATTGGGACTTTCTCAGGAAGAAAATAAGTATGAAGACCTTAGTGCTTCCGGTTCTGATTTTGAGAATAACAGTATGAGCTTGATGGGACATGCTAAAAGTAACTATTCTGTAGGTGGTACCAAGACCCGCAGTGCCCTCCGTTCTCTCTTTGGCCGTGTGAACTACAACTACATGATGCGTTATATGATTATGGCTTCTTTCCGTTATGATGGCTCTTCACGTTTTGCTAAAGGTAACAAGTGGGGGTTCTTCCCTTCTGTATCATTGGGTTGGAACATTGCTAATGAACCATTTTGGGAAAATTTGAAAGAAACTGTTTCCATGTTTAAACTCCGTTTGAGCTACGGTGCTTTGGGTAATCAGAACATAGGTCTTTATCGATATATTCCTACTTTGAGCTACAATACCCATGCATTGAACTATCCTTTTGATGGTCGTGAAACTTCCATGGGATATGCCATTACAGCTTTTCCATCCAGTAACATCAAGTGGGAAACGACGGTGTATAAGAATATCGGTGTAGACATTAGTTTATGGAACAATAAACTGGAGCTTTCTGCGGAAGCTTATATTAAGAACACCAGGGATATGCTTTCTAGCCGTAACATCAGTTTAGCTACCGGCTATAATTCTTCTATCTTGGTGAACGATGGTAAGTTGCGCACAACCGGTTTTGAAATGCAAGCCATTTATCATGGCAAAGCCGGAGGATTGAAGTATGATTTGGATTTGAATTTATCTCATTATAAAAGTGTGTTGAAATCTATGGCCAATCCTGACTATCTCTATGAATACGGTGCTTTGCGTACTTATGTAGGTGGTGAAATCGGTGAATTCTGGGTATATCAAACTGCCGGAATCTTCCAAAATCAAGCAGAAGTGGACGAATGGAACACAGCTCATGGCTATAAGGATCAAAACGGCAACTGGCAGCCTCTGCAGCCTGTGGCTAAGCCGGGTGATATCCGTTTCATAGATCAGAATGGAGATGGTATGCTTGATACAAACGACCGCGTGAAAGTGGGTAGTGGTACACCGAAGGTGTCATTGGGATTCAACATTAACTTGGCTTATAAAGACTTTGACTTGGTAGCCAATTTCTACGGTGACTTTGGTGCTAAGCGTTATAACTATACTAAATATCAGTTGGAGCGTATGGACCATGTGTTCAACTATGGTAAGAATGCCTTGAATGCTTGGACACCTGAAAATCCTGATACTGATATTCCACGTGCCGTGTCTGGTGACCCTAATAAGAACTCTCGTACTTCCACCCGTTTTGTGGAGAATGGTGACTATCTGCGTCTGAATAACTTGCAGATAGGTTATAATCTGCCGGTTAAATATTGTAAGAAAATGGGCTTGAGTAACCTGCGTATTTATGTAGGCGCTACCCGTTTGTTCACTATTACCAACTACAAAGGATATGATCCTTCAACCGGTTCTTCAGTCGGACAGATGGGATATGACTATGCAGCCATTCCTTTGAGTCGTGACTTTATGATGGGTCTTAAATTCGGTTTCTAATTAAATTTAATACGAAGATTATGAAATTCAAAAACATATTATTATATGCAGCTCTTCTGAGCGGAATGTCTTTTTCCTCTTGCACAGATTTCTTGGATGAAGACTCTAATCCCAATGCTTTATCACCTGGTATTTTCTGGAAAAGTGAAGGGGATATTATGAAAGGATTGACTAGTGTATACGGAGCGTTGCAGCCGAATGCATCTTGGGCGATACCATTTGAACGCTACATAGTAATAGACGGATACAGAAGTGATGAGATTACCCACAGAGATGATGTGACGAGTTGGATGAATATTTCATCATTCAATGTGGAACCCACTAACTCCGTAGTCAAGACGGAGTGGACTAATTTGTATAAAGGTATTAATTATGCCAATCAATGTTTGACCAACATTCCCACTGTACCTGGTGACTCGGAATCACTCAATGCCTTGAAGAAGCAGTCCATAGCCGAAGCCCGTTTTTTGCGTGCTTACTTTTATTATCGTTTGTATGTGAATTTTGGCGAGAGAGTTCCTATTTATAAGGAGGCATTGGCAGGTACGGATGAAGAGTTCTATCCTCCACAAGCCAATCCGGGAGAACTGGTAAGTCTGATTGAGACCGAACTGAAAGAAGTACAGAGCGACCTTCCCGAAAGTTATGAGGAAAGTGAAAAAGGACGTGTCACGCGTTATACGGCAGCGGCTCTTTTGGGTAAGTTCTATATGTTCCGCAAAGAATTGAGTAAAGCCGAAGTTGAATTCAAGAAGATCATTGATAAAGAAGGAAGTCTTTTTGGCTTGATGGAGAATTGGGCTGATAATTTTGACGGTATGCACAAGAACAATAAAGAGTCTCTTTTTGAGATTCAGTTTACCGGAGACCGTTCAGGCGGACAGTATGAATATAACTTGTTTACCGTTCATTTGGGACCTATGGCTGGGCTGGATGCATATGAAGAAGCTTATCCTACGGACTGGATGTGTCAGACGTTATTGGCTGATAAGACTATAGACGGTAAGTCTAGCGACCGTGCACTTCATACGCTTATTTTTGACGATCCCGAGTGTCGTCCCTTTTATTATAAGAATGGAAAATCCTTTAAGGATTACCACAAAGAAGGAGAAATCTTCTGGCACAAATATGTTACTTATACCGAGGGTATGAGTGATTATTGGGACTATAGTTTCTTTAATGTTTCCGTTATCCGTTATGCCGATGTATTGTTGCTTTATGCAGAATGTCTAAATGACAAGGGTGAAACAACAGAGGCCATTAACATAATAAATAAGGTTCGTGCACGTGTCAATGTACCGGCATTGCCGCTTACCATGAGTAAAGCCGAAGTCTTGAAACATCTGCAAGACAAAGAACGTCCTTGCGAGCTGGCATTGGAAGGTTCGCGCTGGTATGACTTGGTTCGCTGGGGTATTGTAGAAGAAACGCTGAAAGCTCACAATAAACCGTTTGTTGAGAATTATGTAGATACCAAGCACCAGTTGTTTCCTATTCCTCATAGTGAATTTCTGTTGAATCCCGATTGGGAGCAGAATCCGAACTATAGCAAGTAATCTTGTTTGTATAATTTTGGAAGAACCGTTTATGAAACATTTATTTCCTATATATGGAATGTGTAGCATTCTTTGGCTGGGGGCATGTACCCCGGTCGCTACACAGCCGGAAAAGTCCCTGTTTACGACACAGGAAGATTTTCCCAATTTGTTGAATGTGAAAAATGTACCGGAACAACCTGTAGATGGGGATCTCAATTTGTTCTCTGATCTGGGTGCATGGAGTGGCTATGCATTGCCAGTAAACCAAAGCAGGGCATTTGCGGGTGCCTTCATCGGGCCTATGACGATGCATGGAAGAGGATGGATTGCCCAAACGTTGGCACAGCCTACGTTGGTGGTTAATGGTGAAAAGTACGACTTGGTTCGTAATATGCAGACAGCCAAGTATCTACCTGGAAAGTTGGTACAACATTTTAAAGATGCGCGGTTGGAATTCACTACTGAGTTGTGTTTTGCCACTTCACGCACTGCTTTTGTACGTTCTGTTATTACAAATCTTAGTGACACACCTTTGAATGTGTCGCTGACTTGGAGTGGCGGTGTTTTTGAAGAGAATACTACTGCCACTAAGGTGGATAAGGGCGTTCGGTTCCATTATCCGTTCTACGGTCGCCGTTGGGGAACCAATCGCCAGATTATCACACTGCGTAACGAACCGCCGGTAGACGAGGTGACGGCTACCGTGCTTTTCCATACAGCCGATGAAGTGATGACTGTGGGGAACGACAGTTTGCAAGTTGTTGAGAAGAGTGACTATTTGCTGCAATCCGGCAAAAGTTATACTTCGGAATACAGCCAGACACTGACCTTGAAAGGCGAAGAGGCAGATAAGGAGTATGTTGCAATAAAATCCATACCTTTTGATCAATGTTTTGCCGAGAATGCGCAGCGTTGGAATCAGGGGCTTCAACGGATACTGTCTGCCGACAGTCCTTATATGAAAGAAAACGCTTACAGGAACATTGCTGTGAAAGCATTGATGACGTTGAACTCCAATTGGCGTACTCCTGCCGGTGATATCTTCCATGGTTGTAGTTTCCCTTCCTATACAGGATTCATCGGTGGATGTTGGTCGTGGGATGCTTGGCAAATTGCATCGGGTAATGTGTACTATAATCCCGAAGGGGCCAAGAGTGAAATGCTTTCTTTGTTCGATTATCAGGCAGAGAATGGTATGGTTCCTGATTTTATCGGTTATAATAAGGCACGTAACAATTGGCGCGACTCCAAACCTCCTGTAGCATCATGGGGAGCCATGAATGTCTATAAGGTTACAGGAGACAAAGCGTTCTTGGACGAAATATTTGATAAATTGTATAAGTTCCATCAATGGTGGTATGCTGAGCGTGACCACGATCACAATGGCATTTGCGAATATGGTTCTACTGATGGTACACTGATTGCGGCGGCTTGGGAGAGCGGCATGGATAACGGTGTGCGTTTTGATGACACCCGGATGCTAAAGAATGAGATGGAGAAAGCTTGGTCGATGGATCAGGAGAATATTTGTTTGAATTCCTTCCTTTATGTAGATAAACTGACACTTTCGGAAATGGCTTCTATCTTGGGAAAGCAGGAGCTTTCTGAACAGTTGGCTAAGGAGGCTGAGGTAATCAAGCTGTATGTACAGACTAAAATGTATGACAGCGAGAGTGGTTTCTTTTATGATATTCGTTTGAATGACCGTACACCTGTCAAGGTGATGGGGGCTGAGGGGTGGTTGCCTTTGTGGGCAGGTATTGCTACCCCGGAACAAGCCGAGAGTGTGAAGAACATCATGATGGATGAAAAACATTTCAACTCTTACCTGCCGCTAGGTACTCTTGATGTAAGTCATCCTGCATTGCGTCCTACTTTCGGTTATTGGCGTGGTCCGGTTTGGTTTAACCAGGTATATTTTGGTATAACCGGATTGAAGCGCTACGGATATGTGGAGGAAGCCGACTTGCTGACTCGCAAGTTCATGGCACATGCTCAAGGACTGATGACCGACGGACCGATTCATGAAAACTACAATCCACTGACAGGTGAAGTGTTGAATGCACCCAACTTTGGTTGGTCTTCTGCTTTGATTTTGCGATTGTTGTTGGATCAATGATAGTGGAAGTAAAAATCAGTATGCGGATACTCCGAATTTATTAAAAGATATATTTATGATGAAAATTCGTTCTATATTGACAGGGATTGCCATATCTTTGTCGTTGGCAGGTATGGCACAATCCCAATATGACGGTGCTCCGGTAAACAGGAGCGCTAATGAAACAAGCACAGACAATGTAGAAGTGCGTAGAAACAAATACCCCCGTTCGGATAATGATTGGGAGAATTTTGATGTGCTTCATATCAATCGTCTGCCTTCGGCGGCTAATTTTATGGGATACCCCACTAAAGAATTGGCATTGCAGGGTGATAAATCACAATCTCCTTACTTCCAATCCTTGAACGGAACATGGAAATTTCATTTTGTACCCCGTTCGGATGAACGACCGATGGACTTCTTCCAAAAAGGATATGATGTTTCAGGTTGGGATGATATTAAAGTTCCTTCCAATTGGGAACTTCAAGGGTTCGGCTATCCTTTTTATGTAGGCAGTGGGTATGGTATAAAGAAGAATCCACCATTGATTGCAGTGGAAAACAGCCCGGTTGGCTCTTATAGACGTACTTTTACTATTCCTGCCCATTGGAATAAACGCCAGATTATTCTTTATTTCGGAGGAGTGGCTTCTGCTTTTTATGTGTGGGTGAATGGTGAAAAAGTAGGTTACTCTCAGGATTCCAAAACACCTTCGGAGTTTGATATTACGCCGTATGTAAAACAAGGGGAGAATGAAATAGCCGTACAGGTTTTCAAGTTCAGTGACGGATACTATCTGGAAGATCAGGATTACTGGCGTTTTGCCGGCATACAGCGTGATGTTTATGTGTATGCCCGGTCTGAAACTCATGTGCGCGACTATGAAGTGGTTACCGATCTTGACGGGGAATACAAGAATGCTGACTTTCATCTTTTTGTAGAGTTGGGCAAAGCAGGAGAAGGTAAAATAAAAGGGGCTGAAGTGGAAGTAAGCCTGTTGGACAAAGCAGGCAAAAGTATCTACAATGAGCGTAAGCGTTGGAATGCTGCCGGTCGGGAACTTCATTTTAAAAAGGAAGTGAGAGAACCTTTGTTATGGAGTGCGGAGAAACCAAATCTGTATAGATTGCTGATTGCTTTGCGTGTAAATGGCAAACCGGAACAATACATTTCCCAATACATAGGTTTCCGCAAATCCGAAATCAAACATGCTCAATTGCTGGTAAATGGTAAACCGGTCTATATAAAAGGAGTAAACCGACACGAACACGATCCTTATAACGGTCATGTGGTAGATGAGGCGTCCATGCTGCGTGATATTCAATTGATGAAAGAGAATAATATCAACAGTGTACGAACCTCTCATTATCCCAACGATCCCCGCTGGTATGAATTATGTGATATTTATGGTATGTATGTGGTTGATGAGGCCAATATCGAGAGCCATGGCATGGGATATAAGCCCGATCAATGCCTAGCTAACCAGCCCGAATGGGAGAAAGCTTTCATAGACCGCACGGAACGTATGTTCGAGCGTGACAAAAACCATCCTTGTGTCATTATCTGGTCATTGGGTAATGAAACCGGTGAGGGATGTAACTTCGCGGCTACCTATAAATGGGTACATGCCAATGACCGTTCACAGCGTCCCGTGCATTCGGAAGACGGAATAAAGGGACCTTATACCGATATTTTCTGTCCAATGTATAAAAAGATAGATGTATTGATCAATCATTCTCTCTATCTTCCGACCAAACCGCTGATTCTATGTGAATATGCCCATGCTATGGGCAACAGTGAAGGAAATCTTCAGGATTATTGGGATGTGATAGAGAAATATCCCTCTTTACAGGGCGGACATATCTGGGACTGGGTAGATCAGGGCTTGTATGCAAAGACGCCGGATGGAAAATTCTATTGGGCATACGGAGGTGACCTGGCTCCGAAAGGTACTCCAAGTTCTGCCAATTTCTGTATGAACGGTCTGATTGCCGCCGACCGTACCTTGAAGCCGCATATCCATGAAGTGAAAAAAGTATATCAAAATATAGCATTCTCTTTATTGGATTATCATGAGGGATGGGTAGAGTTACGTAACAAGTTCTTCTTTACGGATTTAAGTGATTTCAATTTTACTTGGAAGCTGGAGGGGAATGGTGAACTTCTGGCTACCGGAACTATTGATAATGTATCCCTGGCTCCTCAGCAGACGGGTAAGTTCAAGACTTCTTTTCCAGCCATACAGGTAAAACCCGGTGTGGAGTATTTCTTGAATTTCTATGCCAGTTTGAAAAATGAGGATGGTCTGCTGAAAGCCGGAACAAAACTGGCTGATGCCCAGGTGAGTCTTCCATTTTATCAGCCGTTTGTTGCTGAGGTTCAGTCTTCATCGGTGGTAGCAGATGATGCGGCTTCGTTGTTGACACTTACAGCCGGTAATCTGAGCGTAGGTTTTGATAAGGAAACCGGTGCCTTGACTTCTTATAAAGAGGGAAGTACGGAGCTGATAAAAGAAGCTTTACGTCCTAATTTCTGGCGTCCTGTGACGGATAATGATATGGGAAATGGCATGAATAAAACCTTGCGTCCGTGGCGTGATGCGGGGCGTCAGGCAAAACTGTTGTCCATGAAACAAAAGGCGTTGGGTAAAGAAGCTTATGAGGTTGTTTCTCATTATAAGTTGCCTGTAGGAGAGTCTGATTTTATCGTTGCCTATCATTTTTCGGGAAAAGGGTATTTGGATGTGAACTGTACTTTCATTCCGGGTAACGATACATTGCCTTTATTGCCCCGGATGGGGGTTAGTATTACACTGAACAAGCAGTTTAGTCAGATGGAATGGCTGGGACGTGGTCCTCATGAGAATTATATAGACCGGAATACTTCTTCTTATGTAGGTCTGTACAAGGGAAGTGTGGCCGATCAGTATTTCCCGTATGACCGTCCGCAGGAAAACGGTAATAAGACTGAAGTCCGTTGGATGAGCCTGACAGATACCGCCGGACAGGGATTGATGGTTGTCGGACAGCCTTATGTCAGCACCAGTGCTTATCTGTTCCCTACAGAAGATTTAGATGAGCCGGGCCTTCGTAAATCGCAGCGTCATTTATCTGATATCCAGTTCAAGGATATGGTGACATGGAACATTGACCTGAAACAGATGGGAGTGGGTGGTGATACCAGTTGGGGGGCTTATCCTCATCAGCCTTATTTGATTCCGGCTGAACGTATGTCGTTCTCCTTCCGTTTCTGTCCTGTAAAGCAGCATGGAGTATCAGGAAACCGGCAATATTTGAATTTTAAGTAACATAGGTTCGTTCAAAAAGAAAGAGGGCTGATAATTATTGTTTACTTATTTGCGGTAGCCCTTTTGTGAATAATTTAAGGTCAGAAGGGGGATGGTTCAGTGAGTGAAGTATCTCTCTTAAAAAAGCAGCTTGGATAGTGAATTCTATCCAAGCTGTCTTTTTATTTTTTATATTTGTCATACCGGTTAATATCCCGGATTCTGATATTCATTAGCGTTATCAATCAACAATAATTCGGCTGTGGGAATGGGGCGCAAATAGTGAATGTTCTTATCGAATTTTGTGATTTGCGGATTAGCTTTTGTGATACGGCTTTCGAAAGCACGGAATCTCTTCAAGGTCATCCAGCGGTTCCATTCACCAATCATTTCGCGTGCATACTCGTCCAGCAAGAAATCCTGGGTAACTTCCGAAGCTGTGATATCCATACTATGGTCATGTCCTTTACAGGCACGGTTCCGAAGTGTGTTCAGTCTTTCGGCAGCACTTTGGTTGTTGCCTAATCTCCAGTCAATTTCGGCTGATATCAGGTAGGTTTCTCCTAAACGGTAGACAATACAGTCTGCTGAGGAATAAGGTTTGGAGGCATTTGAACCGGCATATAGGCTAGGACAATCTGCTTTCTTCAGACTTGGGAAAAACTTCAGAGGACTTTTTGTGTCGGCATAGTTGTCTTCCAAGTTGAAAATGGCATAGCGGCAAGCGTTTCTTTCGGCTTGTGTATAGGTCTTACGAGATAAATAGACAGCCGTATCTCCTAAAGTGATATCATAGGCAGAATTACCGACCCTGCTGGTGGATAGACCGTATCTTTGTGCATCGGCCTCGTTCCACGTATATCCGTTCTTGGTACTGTTCGTAGCGTTATTCACATAATAAGTGTCTTTGAAGAAGGCTTTATAGCGGCCGTCTTTCTCTCCATATAAATCAAGCATATACTTGCTGGGTTCCATATAGCAGTTACCTTTTGCCAGTTTGGGAACTTCGTATCCGTTGATGTTCGTAGCGTAACTGGGTGTCATGCCCGAAAGATAGATGCCTGAGGTATTGTTATTGTATGCTTCGGAGTGTTTCCATACACGGTTGAAATAGTTTCCACGAGGATTATAAGCCGTAATGGTAGAGTGGCAGACAATGAAAAGTGCTTCTTCGTTGTTTTTATTGTTGTTCTCATCAAAAACAGCTTCTACATCATCATAAAGCTTGACTCCCAACGAAGCGGCGTTCTGAATCAGGTAATCTGCCGCCGCCTTTGCTTTTTCCAAATAGGTTTTGCTTTCGCTGTCCGTCAGGGCGGTGGTATTACCCAGACCGTCTGTATAGGTGGAGAAAGTGAGGCAGGCTTTGGCATATAAATGATAAGCGGCTGCACGTGTCACGTGTCCTTTTACTTCCTGTGTGATAGGAAGATTTTTCATGGCGAATTCCAGATCTTCCAGAATTACTTTATAAAAATCATTAACCGAACTGCAAGGAAGAACGGAAATAGGACTGTTCATAGGCTCCAATGGCAGGTATTTGCCTCCCCATTGCTCTACAATATTATATAAGGCATGGGCACGGATAAATCTTGCTTCGCTGACCAACTCGTTGATTCTTGTTTCGCTTAGCCCTTCCACTTTGTCGGCATAATGGACAGCTGCATTACATGCACTCAATATACCATAGAAACCCGCATATCCTTCATTCAACATACCGTTGGAAGCACCGTAATCTTCATAACGGAGTAGTTTGCTCCAGTTACCGTTGGTACCATCGGGATTCGTATCTTGCCAAATGTCTGTTCCACCTTCTGCAACCATTAGATAGGTGTCTTCTGCCTGACCATAAACTATGCGGACCAGGTCAAAGTAACAGTCGTTCACTTTCTTTTCATAGCCTGCCGGGGTAGACCATTCTTGTTCTGTGGAGATGCCGGAGGGATTAAATTCATCCAGGCTGCAACCGTAGGCAGACAACATCATGATTACGGCTGATATAGAGAGTAATTTATGTTTTTTCATCTGTATAAGTTTTTAGAATGAGATATTAACGCCAAATACGTATTGTTTAGACAACGGTGCGTCGTCATCATTTCCTCCCTTTTCGGGGTCGTAGTTTTTCAAATAGTCACATTTTGTAAAAATAAACGGATTGTTTGCAGTAAAGTATACACGCATTCTGTCAATTTTTACAGCATTCAACCATTTCTTGGGGAATGTGTAGCCCAGTGAAATGGTTTTTACTTTCAGATAAGAACCGTCAAAATAGTTAGCCCATTGTTGATACGGGTCCTGTCCGTTTGTAATACTTGCATCCGGACGAGGATAGCGGGCACTTTGATTTTCAGGAGTCCAGTAGTCACATACGGTAGGTGAAGGCGTCAGACCGTCTGTACGATACCATCCGGTCAGACCGTAAGGGATTGTCCAGTCCCACCGGGCAATCAACAAAATGCTCAGGTCGAAATTCTTATAATTAAAATTATTAAGTAAACTGCCCGACCATTTCGGTGTGGCGCTTCCTAGAACATAATAGTCATCCGCATTCAGCTTGTAATCGGGAGTACCATTTTCTGCAATATGGACTTGTCCGGGTTTCTGACTGTATTTGGCTGCTTCTTCTGCTTCGGCTGTACCCCATATTCCGGCATACTTGTATCCGTAATAAGTCTTGATTGCCTCACCGGGAATCAGGTAGTAGTCTCCGAACTGAAGCGGGCCTTCGCTGGTTGTTTTTATCACTTCTTCTTTGTTGGTTGAGAATGCCAGTGTGGTGCTCCATTGGAATTCAGGTCCGACAAAGTTACGGCTGGTAATGCTTAATTCCACACCTGTATTGCGTGTTTCGCCTACATTAGACCATATTTTGAAAGGAGAGGAGCCGTAACCTCCCGTTGCATAGGGCAGGTTTTTCTCGAATAAAATATCTTTGGTGTCTGTCCGATACCAGTCGAACGCCACGTTCAGTCTGTCACTGAATAATCCCAAGTCGAATCCCAGATCTGTCATATAAGATTTTTCCCATCCCAGACTCTTGTTGGCGATGGATTGGGAATAACCGCTATAAGGGACTCCTACATCTTGAAATCCGATAATGCCTGTGCGGCTGTAATCTAATGTGGCGTATTCTGAAGCACCGGCATTACCGGTGACACCGTAACTGGCGCGTAATTTCAGATTGGAAACAGCTTTTACATTCTGCATGAAGGGTTCATCACTGATGCGCCAGGCAATAGCTCCTGCGGGGAACATATCCCACTTGTTTCCATCTGCCAAGATGGATGAACCGTCCCAGCGGCTGCTTAATGTCAATAGGTAACGTCCTTTATAGCTATAGTTGATACGGGCGACATAGGACATTTTTTGGCTACCTACATAAGAAGAAGAAACTGTGGGTGTACCGGTTGCAGCACCTAAATTATGGTATAGATAAGAATCCGTATCAAATTTGTTGGCAGTGGCGGTCGCTTTTTCTTTTTGGTCTTTTGACCATTCAGTGACTCCGGTTATTGTGAAATCGTGATCCTCTTTTATTTTGAAGTTATATGTCAGGATATTCTGCCATTTATAATTATAAGTGAAGGTGTTGGGGATAGTGGCTTGCACTAGCCCGCTTTCCAGTCCCTGATATGATTTTGTGCCGGTATACTTACTTTCTTTCATATTCCGGAAATATCCGCCAAGCAGACTCTTGAATGAAAGTCCCTTTAACGGGGTCAATTCTACATAAATCTGTGGGGCTACGCTCAATGTCTTTACATTATTTACATATTGGTCTTCTCCCATATCGGCCAGCGGATTCATGTTGCCGTCTCCCAACGGGTAGTCTACCAGATTGCCGTCTTCATCATAAGGAGTACCCAATGGCGGCATACAGAGAATACGGTTCCATATACGGCTGTAACGCTTGTCATTTTCAGAATACATGGCATATAGGTTTAGTCCGTATTTTACCATTTCATTGGCTTTAAAATCTATTTTGGCACGTGCCGAGTAGCGTTCCAGTTCGTCTCCTTTCAATAATCCTTCCAAATTGTAATATCCTAAAGAAAAATAAGAGGTGACCCGGTCATTAGAATAAGATGTGCTTAGATTGTAGCTATTGGTGATACCGGTTTGTGAAGCTAAATCAAACCAGTCCACCCATTGATTGTTGTCTATATATTTTTGCATATAGCTGGGAAAAAGATTCCCGTCATCGGCCGGGCTGTTCCAGGCACCTACCGTTCTTTGTGCTTCTCTGCGGAAATTAATGTAATCCTCTCCACGATTTACTTCGGGGAAGCTGGAGATGACATTCCAACCATAGTAGGCATCCAGATCAATGGAGAATTTATCTTTTTTAGGAGTTTTGGTGGTGATGATGATAACTCCATTTGCTCCGGCAGCACCATAAACAGCTGTAGAGGAGGCATCTTTCAGTACTTCAATAGAAGCGATATCATTCGGATTCAATTCATCGTAAGAGCCTTCCATTCCGTCAATGATGAATAACGGGCTATTGTCACCATTGATGGAGCGTGTGCCACGTAGGGTCATGTTCACTCCGGAACCGGCTTCTCCGCTACTGCGAGTGATATCCAAACCTGCCACCTGTCCTTGAATAGCTTCTAGTACATTGCTGGTTGGCATTCGGACAATATCCTCACTTTTTACGGAAGCAACAGCTCCAGTCAAATCTCTTTTTTTTACAGTACCGTATCCTATCACCACCACTTCATCCAATGTCTGGGTATCAGGCTGCATTTTGATATTCAATTGTGTGTTTTTGCCAATGGTTATTTCCTGGGTTTTATATCCTATATAGGATATTTCGAGAACATTTTTTCCGGCAGGAACTTCCAGTGCATAATTCCCGTCAAAATCCGTGATGGTTCCTATGGTGCTTGCACCTTTGATTATGACGGATACCCCGATTAAAGGTTCATTGTTCTCATCAATAATTTGACCTTTGATGGTACGTCCTTGCAGGATCGATTGAACCGATTCATTTTTCACTATGTTACTTGACTTTGCATGCGAATAGGCAACCGGTATGCATAGGACTATTGACAATCCTAAAATAAGGGGACTACGCATAAGGCTGCTTTCCCGGTTTTGTTTTGGATTTTTCTTCATGTTTTTCATTTTTGCTTCTTTATTAATTCACTATTTGTTTTTAAAGGTTGATTGTTATATCAAGTTGTTGAATCAGTTTGGTTTCAATCGTAAACTTATTATGTTAGATTAATCTTTTGTTTTCTTTCTTTTTTTCATGTTTCTGCCTTTTAATACTTTGGAGATTTGTTTGTGTTTTTTGTTTTATTTCTTTATTCTTGCTATTTTATGATTTTATATTTATAAATATTAAAATGATTTCTTTATTTTATTTTTAGTGCACTGTTTGTGTTATAATTATCTTGTAGGTGCAAAAATATACGAAAGTAATCGAAGGTAAAAGTGAATATGCTATGTTGTTGAACATATCTATATCAAATTCTATTTTATTGTTTTATTATAGCTGAAATCTGGTGTTGGAAATATTAAGATAAAAAAGTCCCCGGATAAGAACGCCTTTCTTATCCGGGGACTTTTTTAAATATTATAAGATGTATTCTTTATCGGTTTTTATACATTCTTTCATAATACTTTTGGTAATCGCCACTTGTTACATTTTCCACCCATGCTTGATTTTCCAGATACCATTGGATTGTTTTTACAATACCGGTTTCGAATTTTGTTTCAGGATACCATCCTAATTCATTAGTGATTTTGGTAGGATCGATAGCATAACGTTGGTCATGTCCCAAACGGTCTTTGACAAAGGTGATTAATGATTCGTTAATCCAGTCGATAGAAATCTCACCTTTATCGTTCAACTCTTTTTTCTTCAAGATTTTGCGATATTCGGGAGTTTCCGTCATCATCCGGTGAATAGTGGCTATGGTAAGTTTTACTATCTCTATGTTTTCTTTCTCATTGTGTCCGCCTACATTATATACTTCCCCTTCGCGACCCTTGCGCAGAACCAAATCGATGGCTTTGCAATGGTCTTCTACATATAACCAGTCGCGTACATTCTTTCCGTCACCATATACGGGAAGTTTCTTTCCTTCCAAAATGTTTTTAATGATCAGCGGAATCAGTTTTTCGGGAAAATGGTACGGACCGTAATTATTGGAACAGCGGGTAATGGTTACCGGCATTTTGTAAGTATCACGATAAGCCATGACAATCATATCAGCGCTTGTCTTGGAGGCACTATATGGGCTGTGCGGACATAAAGGAGTTGTTTCAGTAAAGAAACCTTCTGCTCCCAGGCTACCGTATACCTCATCTGTAGATACCTGGTGGTAACGTACATCTTTACGCCAGGTAGGATAACCATTCTCATCTTTTCCCGTCACCCAGGCACGGCGGGCCGCATCCAGCAGGTTTTGGGTTCCCAAAATATTAGTTTGCAGAAACAATTGTGGGTTTTCAATACTGCGGTCTACATGGCTTTCTGCTGCAAAATTCACGATGTAGTCAAACTTGTATTCTGAGAATAGTTGGTCTGCCAAATCACGGTCGCATATATCTCCTTTTACGAAGAAACAACGTTCATTATCAATGTCTGATGCAATAGTTCCCAGATTGCCGGCATAAGTCAAGGCATCCAGTACCACCACCCTGATGTCGTCATGTTTGGCCAGGATGTATTTTAAATAGTTGGCTCCGATAAATCCGGCAGCTCCTGTAACGAGATAAGTCTTCATATTGTTTTTGATATTAGTGCGTGCAAAGTTCGGAAAGATTTTTTAATCTTACAACTTATCCGCCAGTTCTATTACTTCTAAATCTTTAAATTCTCCATTATCGATACAAAAACGTACCAATGTTCTCACTTTATGAAATCCGGAAATACCTGCTGCTCCCGGGTTGATGTGTAACATATCCAGTGTCTTGTCATATTTCACCTTTAATATATGCGAATGTCCGCTGATAAAAAGCTGGGGAGGTTTCACCAGCAGGCTGCCGCGGATGGAAGGATCATAGTTGCCCGGATATCCGCCTATATGCTTTATCAACACCTCGGCACCATCTACGGTGAAGCGGTTGGTTTGAGGATAAAGTCTGCGTATGTCCTGCCCGTCAATATTTCCATATACAGCCCGGAAGGGGCGGAAAGCGGACAGTTTCCGGGCGACTTCCACCGAGCCGATGTCTCCGGCGTGCCATATTTCATCACAATTCTCAAAGTATTTCAAGTATTTGTCATCCCAAAATGCATGAGTATCCGATAATAATCCGATTCTTGTCATAGTTTTTTTGTTTATTATCGACAAAGGTACTATATTTGGAACAAATCTAAGCATAATATGGAGAGCAAATATCATTATTTCAAGCGTGATATCAGTTGGTTGTCTTTCAACTATCGCGTGTTGTTGGAGGCGGATGACGACTCCCTTCCGTTGTATGAACGGATTAACTTTATCTCTATATATTCTTCTAATCTGGAGGAATTCTACAAGATTCGTGTAGCGGAACATAAAGCCATCGCTTCCGGTGGCCAAAGTGATGATATGACACAGGAAGAAGCCAGACACCTGATACATCAGATAACCGAAGCTGTCAATAGCCAGATGGAAGACCGTATCCGCATTTATGAGCATAAGATTGTTCCGGCTTTGCGCAGGCATCATATTATTTTTTATCAAAGTAAACAGGAGGTAGAGCCTTTTCATCAGGAGTTTATCAGTAATTTCTTTAAGGAAGAAATTTTTCCCTATCTTCAACCTGTTCCGGTATGCAAGAATCGAATCAAGACTTTTTTACGTGACAACCGTTTGTATCTGTCGGTACGCGTGACGCGCAAAGACACGGGGGAAAAGGAATACTATATTATCAAATTGCCTTATAGCAAAGTTCCCCGTTTCATAGAACTTCCCCGACAGGGAGAAAACTTTTACCTGATGTATATGGAAGATATTATAAAGGCGAATATCAACCGTATGTTTCCGGGCTATGATTTGGATTGCAGTTATTGTTGCAAGATATCTCGTGACGCCGATATTTTCGTGGATGATGCAACCAGTTCCGAAGTTATGGTGGAACAGTTGCGTAAAAAGGTGAAAAAGCGTAAAATAGGTGCTGTATGCCGTTTTGTCTATGACCGCAAGATGCCTGCGGATTATCTGGAGTTTCTGGTCGATGCATTTGGCATCAATCGTGATGATTTGGTTCCGGGAGACAAACACTTGAACTTGGAGGATTTGGCTCATCTGCCTAATCCCAGTAAGGAACTTTGTACCCAATTGAAACCTCGTCCCATGACATTGAATTGTTTGGATGAGAAAGAATCCATATTCCGTTATGTGAGCAAGAAGGATTTGATGTTGCATTTCCCTTATCATTCTTTTGAACATTTCATCCATTTCCTGTATGAGGCCGTTCATGACCCGTCCTGTAAGGAGATCATGATTACCCAATATAGGGTGGCGGAAAACTCGGTTGTTATCAATACGCTGATTGCTGCTGCGCAGAATGGTAAAAAAGTAACTGTTTTTGTAGAACTTAAGGCCCGTTTTGACGAAGAAAACAATTTGGCTACCGCCGAGATGATGAAGCGGGCGGGGATACATATTATTTTCAGTATACCGGGATTGAAAGTGCATGCCAAGGTGGCACTTGTACTGCGGTATAACAAAGAGGGAAAACAGACTCGCAGCTATGCTTATATCAGTACCGGAAATTTCAATGAGAAGACTGCCCGGATATATGCTGATTCCGGTTTGTTCACTTCCAACGAGATTATTGTGAATGATCTGTATACTTTATTCCGGGTATTACAGAAAGAAGTGACTGAACCCAAATTCAAGCGTTTGTTGGTAGCCCGTTTTAATCTGCTGCCGGAACTGAGAAGACGTATCGGATATGAGATAAATATGGCAAAGGCGGGAAAAGAAGCGCGGATTATCTTGAAAATGAATGCGCTGCAAGATCCTGCCATGATAGATGAATTATATAAGGCTAGTGAGGCAGGAGTGAAAATAGACTTGATAGTACGTGGTATCTGCTGCTTGATTCCCAATCAGCCTTATAGCAGAAATATCCGTATCACTCGCATTGTGGACAGCTTTTTGGAACATGCCCGGGTGTGGTATTTCCACCATGGAGGAAAACCGCTTCTGTTCATGGGTTCGCCGGATTGGATGAGGCGCAACCTGTACCGGCGTATAGAAGCCGTTACCCCCATTCTTGACGAAGATCTGAAACAACAACTGATAGATATGCTGGCTATTCAGTTGAAAGATAACAGAAAAGCCGGTTGGGTGGATGAAAATCTGAATAATGTGTTGAAAAGGAATCCGGAAGAAGAACCGGTACGGGCGCAATATGCTTTTTATGAATACTTGAAGGGGAAGAATAAATGAAGAATATGAAATAACATATTTTATCTTATTTGAAATGATTATCCGCAATCATACCACCGGATGATAAATGGGAGTTAATGGATGGAACGCGGATTTATTTCGTTCTATAAATTAAAATTGGAACACAAATGATACAAATTAATAACAGTACAGCATGGGTATAAACCTGCCGGAGGTTAGATTTGTGTCATTTGCGTTCCGGTTTAACCGATAAATAATTGATATTGTTATGAAAAAATTATATATAACTTTCTGCCTCTTACTGGTTTCTCTTTGCATACATGCACAGATGATTAGTGGAATAATAGTGGATGAAAAAAACAGCCGCTAGAGTTTGCCAATATAGTGTTGTTTTCTTTGCCTGATTTTACTTTTTTACAAGGTACTATCAGTGATCAAACCGGAGCTTTTAATATAAAATCAAATGAAACAAAAGGAGTATTACCAATTTCTTCAGTTGGCTATTCCACTATTCTCCTACCTTGCACTAGTTCAAATATGGGAACAATACAACTATATTCAGATGCGCAACTATTATACTCTCGTCCATATTATGCTCAGTTGCGAAGTAATGTAATGTATATTAATCGGTATACATATGAGGGTGGTAATCCTTTTTTATTACCTTCTTTATCTCATAATATAACTTTAGGAACAACTTATAAATGGGTATACTTATCAGCCGGATATCAATATGTTAAAGATGCGATTATTTCTTTTAGTGGAGCTTATTCAGAAGATGATCCTACGATTGCTTTAATTAATATGATTAATGCACCAGACTATGATAAGATTTTTGCCTCGCTGGTTTTATCACCTACTATGGGGCTTTGGTCTCCACAGAACAAAAGAATCGTATGTAATAAAAAACTTAGTTTGACGGCTAAGGGGTTCAATCTGCCCCTATGGAATAATTGGACTTGGCTTACTCCATTCATTTCCGTCTTAGCTGTGTTACCATTTCCCTGAACCAGGGATAATTTAGCCAGATATATTCATACCAGCGGTTCAGTCTTCTTTTCCATTTCCTACTCCACGGATACAACTCCCACCATTTTAGTTGAAAATCCGTTTTCTGCATAAATTCGTGGGTGGGAAACAGAGTAAGAGTTATTCCTCTTATCCATAATGTTTTCATTTGGTTTTCCCAATATTGCATAGGGCCGAATCCCGGCTCCCAAATAATGAAGCGGCCTTCATGAATGCCATAACAAACCACATATCCCGGTACTTCGAAATCATTGATGGCAAAAAGTATGGCAGGAAATTTTCTGGTGGACAATTGTTCCATGTTTTGCAAGCAGATTTCCGCTTCCATTCCTGCACGTATAGCTGCCTGTTTCATACCCATCAACGTATATTTTCCATCTACTTTACACCATTCGGCTAGTGTGCGTGCATCTTGTTGACCGCCATAGTATTTCATGACAGTGAGCAGACAGGCCACTTCCATGGGACATTCGTCACTGGAACGGACAAATGATTTTTTTATTCTGTCAAGTTCGTCTTCAGTCATAACTTAATTTATTTTTCATGGCAGGAGCAAAACAGCAACGCGGATCGGGAAAATCCCAACAATCCTTTCCATAAGCTTTTATGATATCACTCCAGCAACGGTTCTGATAACTGAAACAGTCTTCAAAAAGACGGCATTCCCTGCATGGACTCTCTTTGTTGATATCCTGACGTGACAAGGAACAAAGGTGCAAGGCTTGAGGGGAATGCCAGACTTCTTTCAGACTTTGTGTGGTTACATTCCCTATGATAAATTGTGGATGCCAGTAAAGTTGCTCGCATACAGTCACTTTACCATCAGGCAATATAAACATATGAGTGGTCAATGCAGAGCATTCGCTTCCTTTGAAACACCGGCTTCCACCCCAGGTATCTTGATAGTTTTTATCGGTTACTTCTTTCCCTAAAATCACGGGAAAGGAAACCTGTGTGAGAAGAGGGCGTATTTGGTTGAATACCTTTGTAATTTGCGCTTTAGTAGGTTTCAAATGCGAAAATACATTATACTCTTTGTATATGGAATTACTGGCGGGGATAATACGCCAGTCGCGTATATGCTTCAGATGAGATAATTCATGCAGTAATTCTGCCAAGACATTCATCTGGCAATTGTAGTTGGTCAGCACAGATGAAATCTGATAATTCAGTCCGCTGTCATCCAGTAATTGCAGGCCGTGAAGCATCTCTTTGGCATAATTTCCGTTTACTCCCAGTGAGGCGGTCAGTATTTCGGAATGAATGGCATCCAGTGAAATTTGAACAATTCCCTGATACCCTGTTTCCTGTACATCTTGCAACAGTTTTTGGGTTACAGGCATTTTGGTCGATATGAATTCGGGGGCAATACCCCGTTTTACCAATTCTTTTAATATGATTTTCCAGTCTTTATGCAGGAATATTTCACCACCTATCAGATTTACTTGTTGTACTTGCAGGTCTGAAGCTTCCTTGATCAGCTCCATCATGCGTTGGGTGGTGAGTGGGGATTTTATTTGCGTTGATGTATCTGCATAGCAATACTTACAATGCGTGACACATTGGTTGGTCAGCATGAATGTGAGGAGCAACGGACCGGAATACAGCCTTCTTGTAGTAAGATCCAGTTTTTTCCAGACAAAAGAATTTGCTTGCAGCCGGTCAAAACGCAATGCTTTGCCTGCCTTTTCCGCTTCAATCAATATACGTTTGGGAAAATAAATTTCTCCCTGCTGGGAGGAGGTATAAATGGGGGTCGGATTATCAATGAAGTCCGATACCCATTTGATCATCTCCTCCTTGCTCCGGCAGAAGAAGTCGCACAGCAGAGGGAGAGTTGTCTGCAAAGGTCTGTCATACGTGAAAAAACTCAGCATGACAGCTTGCAGCGGGTGAATAAAAGTATGCCAGTTCCGGGAGCAGTCGGTATCTGTCCCCGTACTGGAGAATAATGCGACCCTGTGAATATCATGTCTCAGATGATAATGAGGGTTCAGCACATATACTTTATTCATTTCCGGTATTTTCATCTTGTGTTTTTGTAGGATCGACGAATCCGCCTGTATAGCATCCCAGGCCACATTTGGATAACTCCTTGTCATCTATGCCACCTTGTACGTCCATCAGTTCGTTCAAGTCCAATAATTGTTCTTCTTCAGAATAGTTGATGTATTCCGGTTTCTTGCCGTTTTCTTCTTCTTTCTTCATATCATGTGTTTTTTATAAAGGTTATGAATCGGTTTATTTTTCCTTGAAAAGTTCGTATATAGGTGCGAAAATCCTGCTCAGAATGCTTCGGCTCGAAGTGATGATTTCAGCTTTGCCGGACAGATCTATTTCATATTTTATTTCTTTATGGTTTGTGGTTGTCAGCCCTTCCGGAAAAGCGACTTCCACCGCATAGCTTTTATTGTACGGAACAAAAGAAATGGATGCTATTTTTCCCGGCAGCACTCCATAGGAGTGAGTAGGATATTTATTCAGTTCTATATTTACTTTGTCTCCCACTGCTACTTCCGCCACTTCATCCTGTGACAATCTGATATGTCCCAAAGGATTTGCCTGTTGTTTAGAGATAACGGTGCACAGGGTGTCCCCTTCATTCACCCGGTGGCTCATGCCCCAGCTTTTTCCCCATACCACTATGCCGTCATGTCGGCTTTTTATCAGGTATTTATTCTCCCAGGTCCTGAGGCTGTTTACCATATTCTCGTAGGCCAGTTCCAGCATCCTCCTGTTTTTCCCCATTTCCATCTTATGGTTTATCTCCAGTTCGAACTCTTCCCGTTTTACTTTGAGTATTTCCAAAGCATTCGCCTGTTTGGATTCATTCAGTATTTTCAGTTCATCATCCAGGAACTTCTTTTTCTGCGGATACAAGTCGAATTCCTGATACATGACACAGGTACGTACCGCTTGGGTGAATTGCTCGTATGCCGGAGCCATTTCCCCCATAATCAGATTGAACGGATAATCTTGCAGATAGTTGATGTCATTGGTTCTGTAATACCATTCTATGTTGGTAAGTACGTTACAGAATGTCTGCACATCCTCTAGTGAGGCCGTGTTTTTCAGTATGCCCAATGTGTCATTCCGTTTTACCTGCGATTGGTTTTCTATGAAGAAACGTTCTATCATTCCTCCCTGATTGGCGGTAATCCATTCCACACTACCCATATCATCAATGGTGACGGCTTTCTTTATTGTATCGGGATATTTAAACAAGGCGGTTCCGGCAACCAGAAACACGATAAGACCATAAACGATATAGCTTCCCGTATGTATCAGCCATTGGGGCATATCGCCCAACATTTCGTTGTTTTCCCGGCTATATACCTCCACCTTTCCGGCATCTTCAGTTTCAGGTTTGTAGATTTCCTCCATACCTTCTTGCTATTATTTCTCAATTTTTAATTCTCAATTTTCTGATTTCCTAAGCACTCAGCTCCAACTGATTCTTTACCAGTCTGTAGTAATCTCCCTGTCGGGTAATCAGTTCATCGTGCGTTCCCTTTTCGGTTATCTCCCCCTCTTTCAACACCACTATTTGATCGGCATTTTTTACGGTGCTCAGGCGGTGGGCTACGATAACTACTGTTTTGTCCTTGAAGAACTTCTCCAGATTACCTTGTATTACTTTTTCATTGTCCGTATCGAGGGCATTGGTAGCTTCGTCGAAGAACAGATAATCGGGATTACGGTAGATGGCGCGTGCTATCAGGATGCGTTGTTTCTGTCCCTGGCTCAGTCCTTGTCCCGTATTGCCTATTTTCGTATTGTATTTCAGAGGCAATGATTCTACAAAGTCGCGTATGTTTGCCATTTCCACGGCATAGAGCAGCCTTTTCTTGTCTATCATGTTTCCATCCGGAACGATGTTGTTGGCTATGGTATCTCCAAAGATAAACCCTTCCTGCATCACCACGCCACAATGCTTGCGCCACTCTTTGAAACTGATTTTCTGTAGCGATTGCCTTCCTATGGTAACCGTTCCTTCCGTGGGAGGATAGAATCCCAGCATCAGTTTAATCAGTGTTGTTTTTCCGCTTCCGCTGAGGCCTACGATGGCGGTGGTTTTTCCGGCGGGTATATCCAGTGAAAGCCCTTTGATGATTCGTTTTGATTTTTCGGAACCATAGGTGAAGATGACATTATTCAGCCGGATGGGGTCTTTGCCGGATATTTCAGTTTCCTGATCCATGCCTTCCGTTTCCTCATCGGGCTTGCCATGTATCTCGCCCAAACGCTCCAGACTCAGTTGGGCGTCCTGCGTATCTTGCATGAAAGATACAAACTGAGTAACAGGGCCTTGCATCTGTCCGATGATATACTGTATGGAGAGCATTACGCCCAACGTGATACTTCCATGCAGTACGGCGGTGGCTGAAAGGACGGTAATCAATACATTTTTCACCTCGTTGATAAGTACTGCCCCCACCTGTTGCCACTGCCCCAAGTTGAGTGAACTCATATTAATGCGGAACAGAGAAGCTTGTATATTTTCCCATTCCCAGCGTTTCTGCTGCTCGCAGCCCAGCAACTTTATATCCTGCATGCCGTAGATAAGCTGCATCAGATTGTTCTGATTGACAGACATCTGCTCGAAATTTTTTCGGTTGAGGTCTGCCCGTTTTCGCATGAACAACTTCACCCAGCCTATATATGCCAGACTGAACAGAATAAAAATCAGGAATATTTTCCAGCTGTAAATAGCCAGCACAATACCGAAGATGACTACTGTAAGGGTGGAGAACAGTATGTTGAGCACAGACTGAGTAAGGAAACTTTCTATCCGGTTATGATCCTCGATACGCCGTATCAAGTCACCGGCCAGTTTACTGTCAAAGAACCTCATGGGCAGCCGCATCAGCTTGGAGAGGAAATCCGAGATGAGCGACACGTTGACACGCGTACTGATGTGGAGCAGTATGCAACGCCGGATTACCTCGATAAGTGTGCGGCTGAATACCAACATGAGCTGGGCTGCCAGAATTAACTGGATAAAGTTCAAATTACGGTGTCCTATGCCTTGGTCTACAATGGTTTGTGTAAGAAAAGGAAAGACCAGTTGCAGCAAACTGCCTGCCAGCAGTCCGATAACGAGTTGCATCATAGCCTTTTTGTATGGGCGGACATAGTGGAACAGATACCACAATGACAGCTTTTCATATTTTATCGGTTCTGCCTCATAAAATTGCGGTGTGACATCCAGCAGCATGGCGATTCCCTTTTCTATTCCCCCTTGGGTAGTGCTGATCCAGCACTTTTTCAGTTCTTGTTCTTCATATTTCAACAGTCCGTAAGCCGGATCGGCAATGTAGAACCAAGTTTTTTCCTTTTTTCTTTTCTATTTTGTAAAGCACTACAAAGTGCTCTTGATTCCAATGGATGATGCAGGGCAGTTTGGATTGTTGTTTCAGCTTATCCATAGAGGTGCGGATGCCCGTGGCACGCAATCCTATACTGGCTGCCGCTTCGCTGATGCCCAACAGGTTCACCCCGGTACGCTGTATGTAGGATTGTTCGCGGAGTTGTTGCACGGAGAATGTTTTGCCATAATATTTGGCTATCATTCTCAGGCAAGTGGGACCGCAGTCCATACCGTCCAATTGTTTATAGAAAGGAAATTTGCTCATAATCGTTTCTTCTGTTTTACTTTGCGTGTCAGCCGATTTGTTAGTTTACCACAAGTTACACACAGCGGAATCGTGCAAAGCATAAGAATCAGCTTGCTGGGATTAAGCGTGCGTTAATTCGTGTAATCTGTGGTGAGTATGGACTGTGGTTAACCTATGCAATCCATTGTTTCAATGAATCGTATAGCCCTTTGTTACTATAATAATAGGTTTTGGCAGATCTGTCGTAAAGTATCACTATATTGAGCTCATTACGCATATAATCCATATATTCAAAAAACGTAGAGCGTGCTACACCTACCTTTGTTGCAAATTCTGCGGCTGTGCCTGTTTTTCTAATATGGATAAGATAATCCATATAGAAAATCTTCTTTAGGTCAACTTTTATCATTATATTTTTTCTTTTAAGAGTTAGATTCCAAAGACTCCCGTTAAGTAATTACCTTGGTTATTGGCCATTTGCAGCGTATATTGTCCAGAAGTAAGATTTCCTATTCGGATTACCATATAGGCTGTTTGTGACTCTGAGAAGGTTTGGCGATACACTTCTTCTCCTGTGCTGCTGGTAATGGTAATGGTGATGTCGCAGTTGGGAGAGGGATTCTCAATGTAGATGGATTGGGAATCGTAAGAAGCGGTGGGGATGGGAGAGAGGCTTCTTGCTTTTACTTCCCAACGTCCATTTAAAGGCAAATTTTTTGTAGTCTCAGAGAATGCATATATGTTTTGCATTGATAGGCCACTTAATAGTATGGTAAGTAATGCCATACGTAAGCTTAAAATCTTAAATTTTTGTGTTTTCATATTATTTGATTTAGTTGTTTTAACGATGATAAAGTTAAGGTTTTAGTTTAAAATAGATGTGGACTTGATTTCCTTATATATGGACTGCTTGAGAAAAATATTATGCTGATTATTAGTTATTTATGATTTTGGAATAGTTTCTCTTATGGACAGTCTGTTCCACTAAAATTCCAAAAGCCATAAATCAAGGGTATGGCTTTCGCCTAATGAACCTAATTTTTGAATAATTCGCTCTTTAAGGCGGAACTTTCTTTTAGAAACAGATGTAGGAGAGATATTCAGTATGTCTGCTATATCCAGATTAGAAAAACGAAGTTTGATAAGACAACATACTTGTAAATCGCTTTCCGTCATTGAAGGAATCACTTGGCTTAAACGTATCGTATAGTTATCAAACAACAAATCAATGTTCTTTTTAATCTCGTCCCATTGTAAAATATTGATGGGGCTTTTTTTATCTTTCAAGTTCTTAATAACCCTTATGTCCTTTATCAGTAAGTTCGATAGATAGGTTTCTCTATCGCGTAACCGTTGATTTTCTTTTGTCAAAATTTCTAACCTATTCAGCTCATTAGACTTTTCATTCAAGGTAAAGGAATATTTATCTATATTGTTTTGAAGCGTTTCATTCTCTTGCTTCAGACTCTCGTTTTGCTGCTGTATTTCGACCAATGCTTTATGTTGTTCTTCCAGTTGTTCTTGTACTCCTTTGTTTTCTTCTATCTGCATGGTGAGTTCTTCCATCCGGTTTCTATTGCGGACGATTATCATCTCATTCTCTTGTATTTTAATGGTATTCTGGTTTATTTCTTCTTCCTTTCTCTGAAGTAGACGTTCCTTACGAAGCAGCTTTTTTTGATACACATATACCATGATTGCTATTCCCATAGCTATTCCAATTCCTGCAAGCAATATCATATTAAGCATATTCTTCTTATCCATTTCTAACTGGCTGTTTTCATTGATGATTTTCTGCTGGTCGTATTTCTTTTGTATTTCAGCTAATTCTCTACTTTTATTTAGGGTTTGTATCGAGTCCTGATAATTCAATAGCTGGTCGCAATAAACTGAAATCTTTTCATATTCATGATTATCCCGGCTTACATAATATAAACCTTGATAAGCTGCACGAACTGTATAGATACTTGAAGAATACAATGCTTTGTTAAAATAGTAATAAGCAGAATCAGGAATAGCAAGGTAGTAATAAATTTCACCTAATCCCAAGAAGTTCTGCCCTAAGGATTCAATCTCGTCTGTTTCATTTATCTGTAGTGCTTTCTGTGCATATTTCAATGCAGATTGATAATCCTTTATATTCGTATATATTCCTGCCAATTCATTCATGGCGCCTGAACACAAATAGTTATCTTTAATTTTCTCAGCTAACAGAATCGCTTTCTGATAATATTCTATCGAAGTATTCATTTGGTTTAATGCAGAAATAGCTCTTGCAAGAAAAATATAGGAAGAGCATATATATTTATCATTATTTGCTAACTCTGCATAATGAAGTGCTTTTTCAAAGTTTTTAAAAGCGTCCTCATATAATTCTCGAAAAACATAGAACTCGCCTAGTTCTACATATATAAGGTGTGCCAATTGGTAATCTTCTAGCTTCTCTACTTCCTCTATTGCTGCCAGATAGAGTTTTTGTGCCTCTTCTGTTTTGCCGGCTTTTTTGCACAATATACCTTTATAATACAGCACCATCGCTCTACGTTGCGCATCCTCTTGCTGCATAAAATAATTGTATGCTATATTAATTAAAGTGGAGTCTTCCACTTCTTCTATATAATTTTTGTATTTGGCTTGGGTTAGTAATAAAGCCCATGTGGCCTTTTGCAATTTATCCGAGGATGCAGGCATTTGCATTTCTTGCAATATGTGTAATGCACTATCCGGGTATTCATACATAATGTGTTCCGCCTTCACCAGTGGAGGCAACAAAGTTTGTAAAGTATCCTTTTTTTGTTTGCACCCTGTAAGAAGTATGCTTAGTATTACCATCCAATTTATAACCCTCTTTTTTCTCATAGTTATTATGTCTTTTATATATAATGGTAGTAAATGTAGGTATTATATATGAGATGTGAAAGGAAAGATGTTGAATTCTTATAAATATGTTACAGGTGTAGTCTGTCTTCTCTTTTTATTTCCTAAAATTTTCTATTAAATTTCAGTAGCTTTTTGTTGGAAATGTTTTGATCCTATTGAATGCGAACAGAATACGCTTCTTTGGGATGAATAGTAAGCTTTTTTGTTTTAATGCAAAAAAAAGCTAAAAATATTCTTTTTTTTATTCAGTCCGGAATGGTCGGACTATGTAGGATTATACTTGCAATATCAAATTAAATATAATTATATCACTGAATAATTATAGCCCAGACCTTACTGATAAAAGGAGCGGATGCCGAAAAGCTTAATAGAGTAGGCCTTATTAATAAATACTTAAAGTTTATGAAGCCAGAAGAAACAATTTTTGATGGTATTAGCGATTCTGAAATGGAATCTATATCAGGAGGTATTGCTGAAGTTCAATCTGAATCTCAGAGTGAATCAGCTGCAGGTGATGGTTATGCTGTTAAATGCTGTAATAATAAGCTAAAAACAAAAGACGAAGAAAAAGTCAAGCCGGATTAACGGTAATGTGGCTGATCTTGATGTTTGTAAACAATCTAATATTAGGGGGAGTTTGCTGAAAATGAAATTTCCCCTAATATTGAATTATAATAAAGAAATATTATGCTATATACGTTAAATAATAATTATGTGCTTCGTCAGGAGTTAAACGATTGTTATCGTTTATATAACAAGAAAACGTTAAGGAGTTATACAATATCGTATAAATTATTCTTTATTCTTGAGCAATTTAGAAAACAATCTTATTCTCTTGAACATTTGATTGAAGAGTTTAATGTGCGTAATATTGATCTGTCAGATTTTTATCATTTCATTGAGAAGGACGAGTTTTTCGACTTGTTAGTTATGGCAAATAACTTTAAAGGACCATTTGTGAAATACAAAATATCTAAAGATCTTTCTTCATATACTGCATATAGTCCTGAGAGAGTTGATTTTTTGATTACTAAACATTGTAATTTAGCTTGTAAACATTGTTTTGAAGGTTCTTCTCCTTCTTTTGAAGTGAAAAGAATTAGTTCGTCTGATACAGATCGAATTTTGTCCCAATTTGAAGCTGCAAATATCCAAACTTTAAAAATTACAGGAGGAGAACCTTTTTCTCACCCTGATATTGATAATTTTCTTTTTAAAGCCATTCAGTGTCACTTCGAAACTATCATTTTGACTAATGCTTTATTATTAAATAAGCAAAGAATTGATATGATTAAAAAAGGGCACATACAATTGGGAATCTCACTTGATGGAATGACAAGTGATACCCATGATTTTATTAGAGGTAAGGGAGCATTTGATAAATTGATAAGAATACTTAAAATTTTAAGTTTAGAAGATATTAAATTTAGCATCACTTGCACAATTAATAAAAAGAATTTATGCCAGATCGATGAAATAATAGACTATTCTTTGAATGAGCTTGGAGCACAAACTTTGTTCTTAAACAGGCTAAGACCTATGGGTAGAATGAATCAGAATACTAATATTGTTTTGTCAGAACAGGAAAATGATAATGTTTATAAATTATATCTGAATCAGAAGGGAAAATATAATAAAAGAATTATCTTAGCAGACGATTCTGCTTTAAAATCAAACTCTCATGACAATAAAATTGTTTGTGCCGCTGGAAATTCACTTATTGCCATTGATGAGAATTTTAATGTGTATCCTTGTATTTATGGAATTGATAATCCTGAATATAAAATGGGGAATTTAATAGATCAAAATTTGGATGTGATTTGGAAATCTTCTAAATGGAATATTTTTAGGGGAAATTTGACTTTGGAGGATTTGACTGATTGCAGAAATTGCAAACTTCATGCGGTGTGTGTAATGAAGAATTGCAGATTGAAACCTGTTTATGAAGGACGGTCATTTACTTCTTCTATATCATATTGTAATAAATAGAAAGAATGAATTATGGAATTCATGTTGTTAATAATAATTATGCATTTATTAGATATAGGACATGGAACAAATAGTGCATGGGAGTATTGTGGATGAAAATAATCTCTATCGCTTGCATAAATGTTGTTTTGATAAATAATAATGATTATATATTTGTGTAAAAATGACGAAATAGGCACGAATAATTAAAAAGTATAGAATATATGAGGACACTGATTTTATTGCTCGGATTATTATTAAATTCTATTGTTATTGACGCACAGAGTGTTTCCGGCTTATTAGTTGATGAAAAAGGAAATCCTGTCAGTTTTGCTAATGTGGTATTGCTATCTTCCAAAGATTCATCTTTTGTGCAAGGTACAATTAGCAATGAACAAGGAATTTTCAGCATAGACCAAACAAGCGGTAATAATATACTCAGAATTTCTTGTCTTGGCTTTATTCCGGTGACAAAAGCCTATGCTCAGTTTCCGGTAACGATTGTGATGTATGAAGATGTTAATCTGTTGGGGGAAGTCGTGGTAAAGGGGAATCGCCCGTCATATAAACTTACTGCTGAAGGGTTGCAGACCCATGTGCAAGGAACAGTACTTAGCAAAATGGGTACGGCGGAGGATGTGTTGAAGCATATACCGGGACTTCAGAAGAAAAATGATGCGTATGAGGTATTTGGAAAAGGGAGCCCGATAATCTATGTGAATGGAAGATTGCTGCGTGATTTGTCGGAACTGGACCAGCTGAAGTCAGAAGATATTAAGAATGTAGAACTGATTACCAGCCCCGGTGCAAGATATGATGCGTCTGTGAAAGCAGTGGTGAAGATTACTACCCGCCCCATAAAAGGGGAAGGATTTGGATTTGATGTGCGTTCCGGTTATAATCAGTGGGAGTATGCCGGTTTCGTGGAACAGTTGAACTGGAATTACCGGCGTGATAAATTGGATGTGTTCGGCACCGTGTATTATAGAAAAAGTGAAGGGTTTGACGAAAGTCGGTTTACTCAAGATGTGCATGTTGATACGCTTTGGCATCAGGACAATTATCAGTTCGCAAAAACGAATCAACAGGCATTTACCAATATCGCAGGTGTGAACTATGCATTCGATGAAAATAATTCAATCGGAGTAAAATATACATTGAAAGCCAATCCGGATGCCCGCTATCACACTATATTTAATTCGGATGTATATGCCGATGGCACGCATTATGACTATCTGGCGAATGATATCAATGCCACTGCGTATTATAATCCCTCGCATTCGGTAAATGTTTATTATAAGGGGATGGCGGGAAAAACGGAGATTGATTTTAATGCGGATTATCTGTTTGACAAAAACGGAGACAATACGATACAACGTGAAGAAAGCAGTAATAAGGAAGATAGGGTTGTCACTTCTACCAATACATTGAGAAGTGAACTCTTTGCTGCCAAACTGGTGCTGAGCCGTCCGCTGCTTGGAGGAAATGTCATGATAGGGGCTGAATACAGTCATACAGAGCGGCAGGATGATTATGTGAATCCGGAAGGTTATGTGCCGACTTCATTCAGTGAACTGAAAGAGCAGAATATCAGTCCGTTTTTAGAGTATAGCCGCAATACCCCCATAGGGCAACTCTCCGTGGGGGGACGTTATGAGTGGGTGAACTTTGATTATTATGAGGATGGGAAATATATGGAAGGACAAAGCCGGAATTTCAGTAATTTCTTTCCGAGTGTTTCATTGGGTTCTGAAATAGGCGGAGTGCAGTTGCAGCTTAGTTATGCGGCAAAGACGCGTCGTCCGTCCTACCAGCAGTTGAGCAATAATGTGACGTATGCCAATAGGTTCACGCTTCAGTCCGGCAATCCGTTATTGGAACATGAGGTGGTGCATAACGTTTCTTTGATGGGGACATGGAAGTTTATGCAGTTCAGTCTGGATTATAATGACAGAAGAAATGCAATCATTTACTGGGGGGAACAAATGGAGTATAATCCGGCGGTAACGCTTATTTCTTTCAAAAATCTCCATAGCTTGAAATCTGTTTCGGCATTCTTGTCATTGGCGCCTAAGTTTGGAATCTGGTCGCCGCAATTGAATTGGGGAGTGCAGAAACAATGGCTGGATCTGGAGACTACCGATGGATTGCTGAAGATGAACAAACCGATGTTTACGGGGGCTTTTAATAATACATTTAATTTTAATCACGGCTGGATGGCTTCGGTGGAAATGAATTATCAAAGTAAAGGCGATATGGAGAATTACTCGGAAACCAAGAATATTTTTTATGTGGATGCCGGGGTTACAAAGTTCTTTTGGGGGGATAGGATGTCTGTGAAACTGAGTGGTACGGATTTGTTCCATGGCATGAAGTCGGGAAACCGTATGTATTATAACCGGGCATCTTCTTTGCAAATTAATAATTATGATAGTAGGAAAGTGATGCTGACGGTACGCTATAAATTTAATGCTACGCGTAATAAATATAAGGGTAGTGGTGCCGGAGAGAGTGAGAAGGAAAGATTATGAGTGCCTACTTTTCACATTTCATTTGTTCTTACCCAGCTTATATACCATTTGGCGGAATAAAGGTACGTTTAACCATATATATTCGTACCAATGTTCTACCTTTCTTTTCCATAGTTTGCTCCAGCTATATATTTCCCACCATTTTAGATGGAGATTTGCCGAATTCATAAAATCTTGTGTGGGAAAGAGGGTCAGGGCTATTCCTTTTATCCATAATGTTTTCATTTCGTCCGCCCAATATTGCATGAGTCCGAATTCCGGTTCCCAGATAATGAATCGGGATTCATGAATGCCGTAACAGACTACATATCCTGGTACATTGAAATCATTGAGAGTGAAAAGGATGATGGGAAGTTTTCTTTGTGTTAATTGATGAATGTTTTGCAAACATATTTCGGCTTTCATGCCGGAATATATAGCCCCTTGTTTCATTCCTGCCAAGGTAAGCTTTCCATTTATTTTGCACCATTCGGTCAATGTATGTATGTCCGTTTCTTTTCCGTTGTAATATTTTATAACAGTGAGCAGGCAAGCTACCTCTACAGGGCACTTGGCATTGGAACGGACAAATGATTTCTTTATTTTATCAAGTTCGTATTCTGTCATAACCCGGTTTGTTTTATAAGAGAAAACTCATGGAGCGGCCGCAATCACTTAAAAAAAGAAATTCATTGGAGCGATTAACGTTCATTTGGACGTGGAAGTAGGTATGAACGCTGAATTACTTTAATAAGTGTGCGGCCGGAGTCTGCATGAGTTATATCTGTTACGTCCTGCTCTTTCTATTAACATATCGGCTATTTTGTTTATTTCCCGATTCTTACGCTCAAAGAAATCGCATAACTCTTTCGCCTTTTGTGTTAGTGTTGTTTTATTTTGTAATGCATATTCTATTTGTTGCTCCAATTTCATCGGAGTTATGTTTATCATATCTTTAGGCGAATATTTCAGTACCGGTATTTGAGCAAAGGTACAATCCAGCCATGCGTCAGAATGTGAGTCGGTCAAAGCCAAATCGCATAATGGTAATATGGTGTTAAGGTTCAGCGTGCGGAATAATTCCATGTTGTCGGGCAATTCAGACGATTGATATACATTTGGTATGTCGGTCAATAATATGAATTGGTACCGGGGATTTCTGATGGAACTTCTTTTTATAACTCTATAAAAATCTTCTAGAATCTTTGAATTTTTATTTCCTTTTCCTAATAATCCGACAATAATATTTCTTTCTTTGTCTTTTTTAATATCCTGCAATCTCTTTGTCAATGTTTCCAAACGTGGTCCGGAACCGGATGACAGGTAGGGAGTGGATGGCAGATAAAGTATAGAAATATCTTTGTCCTGTATGTTTTTTTGGTCAGGCAACTGCATGGCTATGAAAATATAGTCAATGGCTAGCTGCCGATAGAGGGAGGCATGTGCTGCATGCCGACAATCCAGAAGCGTTAGGTCGGGCTTTAACCAACGGAAATCATCTGGATAAAGTACGCAGTTGCTTATTCCTTTATCATATAGTACAGGCGTAAAAGCAGGGTTTGAGGTGTAGGTATAGTATACCTCTTGTTTCTTTTCCCGCAATATCCCTGCTAATTTGATGGTTAGCAATAACTGGCTTTTGTCCGGTGCTATGTCAAGAAGGAAATTCAGCATATATTGTTGCGTTAATATGGATTTGTTTAATGAACTTTTTGGACAAATTATATTCATAGAAATTGGAACTTTCATGTTCCAATTTCTAATGAATCAAGTTAGTGGTTTAAGTATACTTTAGTTGGGTTATGAAAACAGGTCTGTCACTCTTTAGTGAAATATCCCGTTAAATGTCCGGAAGGTGTACCTGTTATTTCTAGTTTATATTCTTCTGCAGGGAAATTTGCAATAGAAATTGTGATGTAAGCGCTCTGTACTTCAGGAATATCATTTTCATAAACGACGCCCCCTTTTGCCATATCTGTGATGCGGATGGTCATATCACGGTCGGGTGACGCGTTCTTGAGGGTAAGGAGATAGCCATCGGTAAATACAGTTATGGGGCAATTGGTAGCAGCACTTCTAATAGGATCATCCCATCTGCCATCCAATTCTACATCTTTAACAGGAGTTTCTGTTGTATTGGCTTTTGTACAGGCAAAATACCTATTAATGTAGTTATGATAATAACTATACTCCATATCTTTTTCTTTATACTTTTTAACTTCATGACTTTATGTTTGTTTTAATTGTTTTGTTTGGGGCAAAGTTAGAGGATAAATCTTAAAAACGTGCAGATATCATGTGGACAAATGGAAAAAGGTAATAAGTTAATAACTAGCTTATTACCTTTTTTTATAGGAGGGCGATATAGACAATTGTTTATTTTTAGTATTCCATAAGCCATAAATCAAGGCTTTGATTTTCGCCTAATGAACCTATTTCTTGTACGATGCGTTCTTTTAATCTTAATTTTCTTTTGGACACAGATGTGGGCGAGATGGCTAACATATTGGCGATGTCACCGTTGCTGAACCGTAGTTTTATCAAACAGCATATTTGTATATCACCGTCTGTTAAGGAAGGTATCTGATGACATAGTCTTTTAGTATAGTTATCGAATAATAAATCTATTTTTTCTTTTATTTCTTGCCATAGTTTGTTGTCTATATACTTTGTTGTTTTTAGCTTATTGAATAATTCTGTCTGCTTAATGAGTTGGTTACATAAAAAAGCCTCGCGTTTATGTAGATACTGGTTTTCTTTTGATAGATGTTCCATAGCTTCCAGTTCTTTCGATTTTTCTTTTAATGACTGGGCATAATTGCTTATATGATTTTGCAGGTTATTGTTCTCCAGTTTCAGCGTTTCATTCTGTTGTTGTATTTCTTGTCGTATTTTATTTTGTTCTTTCCATTGTTCTTTTATCTCTAGGCTTCCTTCCATTTGGATCGTAAGTTCTTCTATCCGCATTTTGTTGCGGTTTATCAATGTCTCATTTTCATGTATTTTCATAGTGAAATAACGAATTTTTTCTTCTTTCTCCGATATCTCTTGTTTTTGAGAAACTATTTTTCGTTGGTATAGATAGTTTGTTATTGCTATGATGAAAGACAAAATGATTAAGGCAATGAGCACATTGCGTATGATCCGGTCTTTCTTTATTTGTGACAGATTATTTTCATTGATTATTTTTTGCTGATCATATTTTTCTTGCATCTCTATTAATGCTTTATTGCGATCTGTTTTACCTATTGAATCTTGATAGAACCATAGCTTATTACTGTATTCTACTGCCTTTTTGTAATCTTTTTCTTCTTGACTAATATAATATAGTGCTTGATAGGCGCTACGGGCTGTATGGATATTAGGTGACAGGCAAGCTTGGTTTAGGTAAAAATATGCAGAATCGTACATTTTTAAATAGCGATAAGTATCTCCCAATGAAAATATTCTTTGATCAGTCTTTTTTATTTTAATACAATCTTTTGCATACTGAAGAGCCTTTTTATTTTCTCCTGTTTTAAGAAATAAAAAACTGGTTTCGTTCATGGCGCTTGCCAATATGGTAGGATAGTTATTCACTTGTCCTATTTTTATAGCTTTTTCATAATATTCTATCGCTTTATTATATTGTTTTTTCTGTGAAAATGCTCTGGCGATATAGATGAAAGAGAAAGCTATGTATGTTTGGTTGTCGGATAGTTCGGCATTATGATGTGCTTTTTCAAAATATTCCATAGCATAATCATTTAGTTTTCGATACAGATACATTAGTCCTACTTCTGAATTGATAAGAAAGCCTAATTGATAATCATTTGTTTTCTCTATTTCAGTCGCTGCTTCTAGATAAAATGACAATGCATCTTCGGCATGATGACTTTCATGGCGCAAGATACCTTTATAATATAGCGCCAATGCCTTTCTTTGTGCATTATCATGTTTGGTGAAATAAGAGTAAGCGATATTTATTAAAGAATCGGATTGTTCAATTTGGTTTTTATATTGAGCTTGTGTCATCAATAATGCCCATGTGGCATATTGTTCATTTTCAGAAGGAATGTCAGGTTGTATGCCCTGTAATATATGCAGTGCGCTGTCGGGATATCTGTACATCATTGCTTCTGCCTTTGCCAATTCGGGTTGGAAGGCTGTGGGGTAGTTCTTGTTGTGTGTACAGGATATCAGACTGATAATTATGCTAATTATTAGCCCTGCATATTTGAAACTGCTCATAGTAATCATTTCTATATTATTGGCGATAGGAATCTTATGGGATATGTTGCGTAAGTGAATGAATTGGTTGATTTTATAGGAAAAGTTTGAAGATTGATGTTTTCTGATTTATCCTGCCATGGTATAATATAAAGGGATGTGCCTGAATTATTTTAAATACGGAATAAAAAATCAGGCATGTCCCTTCATTATAGCTGGGGTAACCCTTTGATTTGTCTGTATACCATTTTTAAAGTAGTTAAAATCCTAACTTTAATTTTACAAACTGTTTGATGAATTGTACTGTTCCATCAATCCCCAATACGGACGAATCAATGCATAAGTGATAAGTTTCGGCAGCTCCCCACGTTTTGTAACTATAATAATTATAGTAAGCTGACCGTTTTTTATCTGCTTTTTCCATCAATTCTTCAGCGGCTTCTGTAGAAATATGATGGATATGCATCAATCTTTCGATGCGTGCTTCTTTGGAAGCAGAAACGAATATATTGACGCAACGGGGATGGTCACGCAAAATGTAGTCGGCACATCTGCCGACAAACAGACACGATTGTTTTTCAGCCAGTTCACGTATTACGTCGCTTTGTATTTTGAACAAAGCGTCATTGCTCAGACAACTGCCATAGGGAATGGCTCCGTCGCTGATAAAAGGAAAACGTGTTCCGAACAGACCGCCGATAATGCTTTGAGAAGCTTTTTCATCTGCTTTTTCAAAGAATTCCTTGCATAGGCCGCTCTCTTCCGAAGCTAGTTTGATTAATTCTTTATCGTAAAAGGCGATACCAAACTCTTGGGCCAGTTTTTCGCCTATCTCTTTTCCTCCACTGCCTAGTTGGCGTCCTAGGTTGATAACATAATGCTCGTTCATAGTCGTTGTCTATTGATTATGTGGGCAAATATAAGGAAACTAATTTTTAATTCTTAATTTTCAACTTTTAATTTGTTACCGTGGGTCTTAAAAATCTTGAACTGGCGGTAAAGCATGATTCCTGCGACAACACTTGCCGCCAAGTCTGATATTGGCATACTCCACCAAATTCCTGCTGATCCCCAGCAAAGAGGGAGCAGGATGATGCTGGGAAGCAAGAATAATAATTGTCGGGTTAATGACAGGAAGATGGCTTTACCGGCCATGCCGATACTTTGAAAAAAATTGGACGTTACCATCTGAAACCCGATAATGGGAAAAAATATGACTACAATGCGTAAGCCGGTAGCTGATAGCTGTATCAGTCCCTCATGAGTGGTAAAAGCGGATACGGCCAATTCGGGCATCAGTTCACCTACTAGAAAACCGGTTGTTGTAACAGCGGTGGCGCCATAAATGGTAAGTTTTAATACCTGGTTTACACGATGATATTGTTGGGCGCCAAAGTTATAACCGGCTATGGGTTGCATTCCTTGATTCAGCCCCATCACAATCATGACGAACAGGAAAACAATCCGGTTTACAATACCAAATGCGCCAATAGCCAGATCGCCATCATATTCTTTCAAACCTTTGTTAATGAAAATTACAATGAAGCATGCTGCCAGATTCATCAGGAACGGAGACATACCGATAGCGATGGTGTTTTTTACGATTGTACCGCGCAGTTTGTAAATGCCTCGGCGGAGATGAAGCAACTCGTTCTTGTTGGTGAAGGTCTTGAATTGCCACACCAGTGAGATGATTTGGGCCAGAATGGTGGCAATGGCGGCACCCTGGATACCCCAATGGAATAGATAGATAAAGATAGGGTCAAGGATGGTATTGATAATTACTGTGGTGATGGTGGCTGTCATTGCTTTTTGTGGATGCCCCGAAGCGCGTAGTAAGGCATTCAGTCCCAAATACATGTGGGTTATAACATTGCCCAGCAGGATAATGACCATGTAGTCTCGTGCATAGGAGATGGTATCCGGGCTTGCCCCGAAGAAGTAGAGAATAGGATCAAGGAAAAGCAAGGTTAATATACTGAATCCTATGCCTATAATAAAGTTCAGCGTAACTACGTTACCCAAAATGTTTTGGGCGGTAGCATAATCTTTCTGTCCTAATTTTACGGAAACTAATGTGGAGGCACCCACACCGACCAGTGAACCGAATGCAGCCGCCAGATTCATCAGCGGGAAGGTGATAGCCAGTCCTGAAATAGCCAAAGGGCCTACACCATGACCGATGAAGATGCTGTCTACCATATTGTATAGGGAAGATGCCGTCATAGCGATAATGGCGGGTATTGCATATTGTAAAAGTAATTTTCCGATTGGTTGTGTTCCCAATTCTGTGGGGGTTCCTGTTTTTGCCATACTTTATTTTCTGTCTTTTTACCTGTTTAACCTGAATTCGGCTGCAAAGGTACACAAAAAATGAGTGTGAGGGAAAAGTTTGTTTATCTTTGCATTTAAAAAAATAAACGGAATAGAATTAATGAATAGTCAAAAAGGAATAGTGGGCTGCTTGCTATTGGCATGCACCTTACAAATGTCGGCACAAGTAAAAACGTATAAGTATCGTGTAAACTTTCGCGATAAGGCGGAAACAACCTATGCATTGGACAAGCCTTCGGCTTATTTGTCCGAACGTGCTTTGGAGCGTCGCATGAAACAGGGATTGCCCGTTGATTCTACAGATATTCCTGTGTGCCGGAGCTATATAGATATGCTGGTCGGAAAAGGAGCACAGCTTGTATCCAAAAGTAAATGGAACAATACAGTGGTAGTGCAGGTATCCGACACGTCGGTTATTGATAAAGTGGCGGCATTGCCTTTTGTGACAGCTGTCCGGAAAGGGTGGACAG